>Ga0180430_10001755_pt1 | contig 20565 bp, 13 predicted proteins | sample SS_ome_9_FD_132999 | JGI IMG/M metagenome (GOLD analysis project Ga0180430, IMG submission 132999) | Hypersaline lake sediment archaeal communities from the Salton Sea, California, USA - SS_1_S_2 metaG | ecosystem: Environmental > Aquatic > Non-marine Saline and Alkaline > Hypersaline >... | reverse complement strand
GTTCGAATTCTGGGCGCTGCTAATTGGGTTCACACCGACGCTGAAGGCGGAGTCCATCCACCGGAAGGTATCGTCTACGGTGTAAACGGTTCCGTTGTATAGGTATGAACCTGGCGGCACAACCAGGGTGGCATTGGCTGCGGCACGTGCAACCATTGCGGAGGTGATGGCGGCCGTGTCGTCAGTCACACCATCCTTGGCCACGCCGTATTCGTCCAGGCTAACCTCGTTCAGGTACCCGTACGTGTTAGCTGCAGCGGCTGCAGAGGCTGCGGCAGCGGCGGCGCTGGCTACTGCTGCAGCCTCAGAGGCTTCCAGGTTGTCGATGAGGTCATCAGGGTCTGTGTCAGAGGACACGTCGACCTTTACAGCGCGGTCCACTGCCTCCTTAAGCTGTTGCAACCGCATCACGTTGCGGTCGACCATCTTCTCCACAACCTCCGGGTAATAGCCACCCTGGTTCTCCAGGTCAACAGCCTGGGTGAACAGCATGTCCCGGACGATGGTGAGGTACTCCCCGGATGGAAGCGGTGACCCGGATACCGGGTAGTCAATAGTGTTCCCCGGCGGGGCTGAGCCTACGTTGTTGACGGTGTAGTCAACGTCGACGACGAGATCTGTTTCTACCCCATCGGCATCAGTGTGGACAACCCGCAGTTCGCTCTTGTCGAAAATCTTGAACCCGTAGGTGAAGGAGGTGTTGGCACCGTCGCCTTCGTAGGGTCCGCTCTTGTTGACGTTACTTGCAACAGTCATTGCTTACTCCTTCGGTTTGCCCATCAGGGCATGCCATGCGTTGAAAGATTCCTCGCCTTCCGGGTACTCATCCAGGAGGTAGTCGAGTGTTTTATTAACCTGCCCAGCTGGTAGGTGTCCGAGATAGCCAACCACGTTCACGACAGGCTTGCGCAAGTCAGCAGGCTCAACCCCTTCTTCGCTGTTCAGTTTACCTGCGATGTGTGACACGTTGTCATAGAAGCCAGCCAGGGGAGTGGGCTTGGCCTGGAAGCCGCTGATGAACGGTTGTGCGATGTCACGCAGAATCGGGATGGTGCCAGTCGTGTAGCTGAGTACAGACTTCGCCGCCCACCCTACAGTTGACTCATCCTCGTCTTCCTCATCCGGGCCGCGGCCTGCGATCAGTTCGCCTATGATAGCCGGCAGGATGACTACAGCCAGGACATCACCAGTGAAGCCGATCACGTCACCCTTTGCGATCTTTCGACCGGCGAGGCCGAGACGGTTGAACACCATGTTGAAGTAGCTGTAGAACACGGTGACCAGCTTATTCAGCTCGCTGTCAGAGCGCTGGATGCGCGACAGGTCAGCAGCACGAGACGAAGACTGTGTGGTGCGCACGACACTGTCGGCATACGTGATCGCCTTAGCCTCGTCGTTCATGTTGTCTGCCATGCCTTTCTCATAGGCAGCCATCCAGGTTGTCATCGTGACCATCTGGTCGACCTTGGCGATCAGGCTGTACCAGATCGCGATGTTGACGTTTGGCTTCTTCAGCTGTTCCGACGCTTCGCGGTCAAACACCTTAGACCGCGTCTTCATCATCTCAGAGCGCTCGGTGATAAACTCCCATGTCTTAATTGGGTTCTTGGCGACGTACGCAGCGTGCTTCGGAATCAGCGTTGGGTTGCGCAGTTCAGCAAACGCCGGGAAGATACCGGTGAAGTTGATCAGCGCGGTGCTTACACGGAAGCCGATGCCGACAACACTGGTGCCGATACGCAGGTGCCGGAAGAAAGCATCAGCGAACGACATGGCAGGCTTCGACTTGTAGCTGCCTGAGACCCACTGCAACCAGGGGTTGATCAAGCGGTACATCTCGTTGCCGCCGGTGGCCTTGATCGCCTGCTGTATCTCAGGGTCGTTGATAATCTTCACTGCATCCATAACTGGCTTGCGGTGAGTCAGGTCAAGCAACACCTCGCTGATGTGCTGGTCCAGGACACCCAGGTCCAGGCGGATGGCACGTTCCAGGTTCTCAACACGCTTCTCGGTGTGGCCACGGCGGGTTGCTGCACGCGCCCAGTTGCCGCCGAACATCTCCTGCACGCTGGCCTTCTCGTCGTACTTGTAGGCCACCTCGCTCAGATCCCCGTCGTACTTCAACGGGTAGTACCCGCCCTTCAGTTTACCGTACGGGGTGTTCACCTCCATCGGCTCAACCTTATCAGGTGGAACACCTGACAGCTCTTTCTCGAGATCTGCTATATCAGGCCAGAACTCATTGTTGATATAGTCCCAGGTCTCTTGTACCCAGTTCCATTCCTCTTTACTCAGCTTGGCCAGGATAGACTCGATTTGCCCCTCGTTCCACACGCTGCCGTCTTTCGCCAGGCCGCCAGACAGTACGCGCTGGCGGTTGAGTTCGTTGCCCCAGTTCAAGGCCAGGGACAGGATCTCTTCTTTGGTCAAGCTCTCGTCGATCTCTTCGATGTAGGTCTTCTTCTTCAACCCCCTGGCAGTGATACCGTGCCTGGTGTTCATCTCTTTCAGGTCTTGCGTAACCTCCATCTTGCGAACGGCCAGGACGTCCTGCGCCTCGCTGATCGGGCGGAACAGGGTGTCGAACATGACGCCGCGCTTATCGCCGTCCAGCTTCATGAAGGCGAACTCCATGTTAAGCAGGTGCGCGTACGCCTGCTTCACGTAGCGCTTGGTGCGGTTCGCGATGTCGCGACGGCGATCCGGCACAGGGTCATGCCACTTGTTGTTCGCGCGCAGGCTGGCGATTATCTCGTTCTTGGCTTCCTGGAATTCGCGTGCGGTTTTGGCGCCGATCAACTTCGACTTCAGTCGACCCAGGTGCTCGAGATTCTTGACCCAGTCCTGTAGATCACGCAGCTCGTTGACCGTAAGGTCCTTGAAGTTGCGGCGACCAGATTGCTCGATGATGCCCGGTGGGACCAGAACCTCTTCGCCTGCCGCCATCTTTTCCGCAACGAATTGTGCAAGTGCTTTTCGCTTCTCACGTTCCTTCCTTGTTGCCACCTTGAAGTCGAAGTTCTCGAGCAGGTTGAAGATCTGATCGAGGTATGTGTTGTCGATGTTCTTCTGCACGCCAGGACGCAGGAACTTCTTGAAATACCTCCGCTGGCTCTCGGACTTGTTGCGTGCGTCGCGAGCCTGGATGTACATCAGGTGGTTCAGGATCTGTGCACGCTTCGCCTTCGCGGCGTTGGCGGTATCACCCGCACGCAGGTATCGGCCAGCATCGCGCGCCTTGCGGATTGATGCGTTGAGATACTGACTCGGGCGCAGCTCTCCGATGGTCATCTCGCCGATGAGACGCTGTGCTTGTCGCTTCAGCATCTTGCGAGGTATGCCAACACCACCGGTCAGGCGGTCCAGGGTTCGCAGCTCCTGGTACACAACATCCGCACGGTCACGGTTCATCAGTGCTTCCTGCGCTGCCGCCTTCACGCTTTCCTGGTCCTTCGGCGTGAAGCCCATCTCTTGCTCCACCTGGGCGCGTGCGCGCTTCAGCGCTTCTCGGCTGATGTCACCGTACTCGGCCTGGTCCTTGATGAGCTGGTCGCCGGAACCGTAGCCAAGCAACTCAGCAGCCGCATCCAGGTCCATGCCGTCGTCAGCCAGGATGGAGTTCTTGCCGCGTGGCAGGGTCAGCAGAATGTCCTCACCGTAGTCGCGGATTACCTGCTCACGGTTCAACTTGAACGGCTTGTACTCGAAGCCTTCTCCAGTCTGTAGAAACTTACGCGCCGTGTATGTGCGGTTGCCAACCAGCTGATCAGTGATCTCCTCGCGCGCAGCTGCCACCTTGCGGTTGAAGTCAGCCGACTGCTTGCGCATCTCGTCCTTCACCATCTCTGAATCCAGCTTCGCACGGCTGATCTCGCGAGAGGTCTGAACTTTCTCTATGTAGTCCTTCCACTCGGCCTCGTTCATGCCGGCCTGTTCCATGTCCTCGAACAGCGGATCTGTTGCCAGGTCGCGCTCAGATTGCGCGTACACGGTGTCAACGGTGAGCAGCACGTCGAACACCTCACGGATGTCCTCAGTGATGTCCACATCCAGGGCCTTCACGTCGCTGTACAGGTTGGTCAGCCACTCACGGAAACGCTGGAACACTGAACGCAGCTCAGGGATAGGCGCCTTGCCTTCCCGCAGGTACCCCTCGAATGCGCGCGCGAACATCTCGTGTTGGTAGACACCGATGTCACCAGGGTGAGAAACGCCCATCCACTTGACTATTTTGTCCAGCTCCCTGGCAGCCTCCGGGGAGGCGTCAGCCAGGGTACGCATGCGCTCCAGGAAGAAGTGGCCACTCTCGTGGATGAAGGTGGACATGTCAGCTTCTTCGAAAAGACGAATAACTGCCTGTTGGCCACCACCACGGGTGAAGCGGATGTTGCCGCGCAGACGGTCCTTGCTCTGCTCGTAATCAGTGATGCTCACCTTGCTGGCGTCGAACACGACGTAGTTGTAGGCGGCGTTGTCTTCGCTGCGGATCAAGTCGGCAGCAACCAGGGTGTTGAACTCGTCAATCAGGTTCGGCGCCTTGGCGCGCACGAACGCACGCAGCTTGCCTACGCTATCGATGCGGCGACTGCGCACGGACCCTTCGTTCTCCAGGTTGGCACGCTCAAGGACAGCAGCAAGCTCACCGCTTGCAGCCTGGTCGCCAACAAGGGCGGAGTCATCGATGGTCCAGCGATCGGTACGGGTGCGGCTCATGCCGTCCTTGTACTTGATGGCTAAGATGCCACGCTCCGCCAACCACAGGCTTGCGTCTTTGTCGCTGCCGATGCGGCTCTTCAGGGCCTCGTACACGTGACGGCCTGTGCTTGGCGTAACGTGCTTGACCTTGTTCTTGTCCAGGTTCCAGCGGCCAAAGCGTGCGGCAGCCTTCATGTTCTCCAGGCTTGTCCAGGCACCGGTCTGCCCTTCGTGGGTGTAGACGCCAAGCTGTGCCTCTTCGACAACACGTTGCACCTGCTCGCTCTGAGCAGCCAAGGGGCGGTCCCACATCAGCATCTGGTCTTCTAAGACATCGATGTCTACGCGGTACAGGCGACCTTCCTCGTCTCCGTACTCGGTCAGCTTTTCCTTGTACCAGTTAGCGACCTCCTGCTCTTCCGCAAAGTACAGCCCCCACCCGTAGGCCTGTGCACCTTCACCAGTGCCGAGGAATTCCAGGCTGAAGCTATCGAACTCGCTTGCGCTACCGTGCCAAGCTGGCTGACCAAGGACCATGTCATCCAGGTGGTTACCTTCTGGGTCGTACCCTGCCACCCACGAGTGCTTGTCCTTGTGCTTGACGTGGGTGTGATACGGCTGGTCAACCTCGATCGGGCGGAACAGCGCTGCGACCGGGCCGTTGTTACCCTGCTGTCCCCAGTAGCCCATGTACCCTGCGTCCTCGATGGCCTGCTCATACATGGCCTGTAGCTGGTGCTGGTACGCTTTAGGGTTCTCCGCCTTCAGGCGATCGTAGATGCCGTCCGGATCCTCAGAGATGTGGTACAGACTCTCAGGCTTCACACGGGTGAAGTAGCGACTCTTTGCCAGGGTTATTACCCCGGACTCAACACGGTAGCCAGGCAGGCCCCAGTAGGTGACGCGCTGGCGCCCCTGGTTGCTCCGGCGGCGCAGGGCGTCAACACCGGTACCAGCGGCTTCAGGGGAGATCGTGCTGAGCTCTTCCTGTTGTGACCAGTGGGTCAGCGGGACCATACCCTCCTTGTCGACACGCAGGACGCCCTGGCTGTCGCGAGAGATACTCGGGTGATCTACCGGCTGAGCGGCAACCGGTTGCCCGTAGGTCGTCTGGAGACGCTGCCGGAGGATCCTTTCTGCGTCCCGCCGATACGAGTCAAGCTCCGCATCTGGATTCCCTGACCGCCTCCGAAGAACGTCTCGCCCTTCTTCAATTTGTGCACGCTCACCTTGGCCACGATTGATGTCCTCCAGGCTACTTGTGAATGATTTCTGGCTCAGACTCAGGCTGACATCCAGATCCAGTGTTTCCAGGGCGGCCTTGATGTCGTCCAGGAATGTTTCACCGATGCCGGTGAAGTCGCCAATCACCATGGCGCCCTGACGGCTTGCGAAGCCCTCTACGCCGCCCACGGCGGTACGCAAGTGATCGTACACCTTTTGCTGTTCGGCCCCGGAGAGCTCACGAGATCCAGCGATGCGTACGTGATTGACCGAAGTCTCCGGGTTAGTGTTGCTCTCGTCATACACAACCACGGAATCTTGTGAAAAAATGTCCCCCAGGACCCGGCCAAGGTCGACCAGGTCGTCCTGACTGAGACCTGGAGAACGAATGACCATGCTCGGGTTTACACGGTCGAGGTAGCCCCCTGCAGTGTACTCAATGGACACCTCGGGGAGACCCATGTCCGCCACAACCTTCTCAACGGTTGCATTGGCCACTTCCACAGTGGCATCTAGGCGGTTCTGATACGACAGTTCTGCGAAAGCAGAGTCCAGGTTGATGTCGTGCGGGTCAGGTGCGACTTCCAGGTTCAATCCTGCGTCACCTGGCAGCTCGAAGATCTGACCTTCCGGTCCCTCGATCGTTTCAGTGTTCAGTTCTGCTGTTTCGTTGACGACGCGCTCAGCTGCTTCTTCGTAGCTGATGTCATCGGTCTGTCTGGCACCAAGCTCACCGTACAGGCGCTTCTCGTAATACCACAGGATGGCCTGCAGGTCAGCGATGGACAGGTCCACACCGCTGCGCTTCAGGTTCTTCTGGGCACGCCTGGTGGCGGCGAGCATGAATGACCGGTCAGACGCGTTCTCCGGCGCCTGGCGGATGTTTTCGTATGCTGCCTTGTACAAGGTATTGGCCGCACGCTCGATCTCGCTACCGTTCTTGTAGTTCTTCGCCTTGTAGGTCCTGGCGTAAGTGATCGTGGTTAGCAGCACGTCCTCGTCGCTGTACTCAGCGACATCGATGCCTGCCTCATCCAGCAGTTTACGGTACCGAGCGATGCCCTGTTCGGTCGGGCGCTCGGTCATCTGTCCACGATAGCGGTTGAAGGTACGCGTCCACCACAAGTCCATGGTCAGGTAGCCGTGGCTGCCCATCAGGTTGGCATAGAAGGCGCCCAGCTTCGGACCCAGCATCACAGCTGCACGTGGCAGCTTGACATCTGACAGGTAACCAGAGCTGAACTTAATGCCCTCAGCCCTGGCCATGGCGTTCAGGTCCTTGACGGTGTGCTCTTCAAGGAGCCACGTGTGGATCTCAGCGGGAGACTTCTCGGCCAGGAGCCTGTTGATCAGCTTGATGTTCCCAACCATGGATGCGTTGGACTTACCACCGCTGTTGAATCCTTCATCAAGACGACCATCCGTGCGGTACTCGCTGTACAGCCTGGTTGCCAGGTTGAAGTTGTTGTACACGCGCTGGCCGTCAGAGGTGATGGCCATGAACAGCGTGAACATGTTCCTGGCGTCCTGGTCACTACCCAGCTCTGGGTAGATCTTCGCGAACTTGCTGATGGCGTTCTGCCACTTCTCGCTGTACCAGCCGACACCGGAGGTCTCCGGATGCTCTAGCTCGAACTTAACTTCTTCAGCCATCCACCTGGCAATCTTGCTCTCGGCTTCAGTGCTGTGGTCCTTGAGTCCAATGCGACCGTACTTCGCGGCCTGGCGGGCTTCCAGGGCGATAGCTACTTCGCGGGTGCGGTAGCGCTGGCCAGGATTCAGTCCCCACTTCTTCAGGGTCTCATTGCCGCGGCGCACGGATGCACTCTGCGCCAGGGTGATCTCATCCAGTTCAAGCTCGTCGAACTCGATCTCTTCATCGGCTGCTGCGGGTACATCTTTGATGTGCTTGTTGAAGACGTATTTCTGTTTGTTGTGTACGAAGTCGTACGCCTTCCCTGCCGCGCCGCCAGGCGATACCACATCGGTACGCGCCAGCTCTTCTTCGCTGATGGGGCGGTAGATGCCCATCTCGATGGCAGCCTCGCGCAGTGCCCGGCGCTGGCGGTGGTTCACTTCGAAGTCGCCAGACTCTACGCGATCGAGGACATCCTCGAAGGCGTCGGCTAGGTCTGGACCGTCTTCGAAGCCGGTGTTGACGTAGTCGATCTCTTCGCGCAGGGACGCAGGTAAGCGCGAGATGGTGTCGTTCAACTTGGTCTGTTGAGCCAAACCCAGGTCAGCCGCGACCTCTGCGGCTTCAGTAGATGTGAGGACGGTGCCGTCGTCGGTCGGGGTGTCTTCTTCGGTCTGTACGGCACGCTCCACTCGTACGCCGCCGTGCGCCTCTTCAGGGGAGAGGCCGGTCCACTTAGATGCAACCAGGGCGAAGTTCCGGTGCAACAGCGCGTTGGCGGCTGCGTCTTCCGGAGACATCCCGGTCTGCTCAAGGTCGGTCTGGATCGACATACGCACTCGCTCAGCGCTGGCGTAGGTGTCGGAGTCTTCACCGATCTCAGTGATGATGTTGTCCGCTTCTGCCTGGATCTCAGCCTGGCGGGTTTGCACCTCGTTAAGGGTAGGCTCACCTGCGGTCTTGCGCATGTGCGGCAACAGCTGCTCGAACGACGGGTTGTCCATGATCTTGGCGAAGTTACGCAACGGCATCACGAAGTCGCCGTTGGTCGCGTTCAGCTCCTCGACCTGTTGATCGATGCCCATGTCACGCAACAGCTGGTCGCCAGCTTCCTGGCCAAGCTGCAGGTAGACTTCACTGATGCCTGCGGAGTCGACATAGATGTTCTTGCTGTCCGAGGCTTCCTCGATGAACTCGCCCAGGATCTCACGGTTGCGACCGAACAACTTTGTCTGCTGGACTTTCTGCCCCAGCTGCTTCAGCTGCTCGACAGTGTTCTCTGCGGACTCTGCCTCCTGGATGCCCTCCTGGATGATGCGGTTGGCTTTCTCCTGCTTGACCTCCGGGTCAAACGGATGGGTGACCACCGCGCCGCCAGCGCCCAGGACGCCACCGGCCTTCATAGCCCGCCAGGTGTTAGCCCACATCTCGGAGTTGAACAGGACAGCGATTGCATCACCAACAGTTGCATTCTCGTCGACGGTGCCAGCATCCCACATAGACTGCAAGATGTTTGTCAGGCCTTCTGTCAGTCCCTCTGCGATGGTGCCTTCAACCCCACGCTTGAGGAGGCTCTTGCCACCCTTCGGGCCGAGATAGATCTTGAGAGGGATACGTTCGGGCAGGTACTCAGTGGCAAAGTTCACGCCGGCATCGCGCCATGCGCCGATTGGATCTTCTCCCTCAGCGATCGATTCACCGAAGGTACCAAGAGAGTTTGGGATAAAGGCGGCGGCGCTGCCCGCCGGACCCATGGTCATGCCCATGCCCAGCATCACAGCGAATTGAGGGAGTGCATCGGCTACGTCAGTGGCAAGCTCGTGGAGGCTGCCTGGCTCTGCGTTAGCTGCGTTTTCTTGCAGGAGTTTCTGACCTTCACGTACGTTGCGCACACCAGATTGGATCATCTCTGCAAAGGCCGCAGAGCGATGTTCCTTCATGGCATCGCTTTCGCCGGTGATCTCGGCCAAGCCTGCCAGGGGTATGTCAGTGATCATGCCGGCGATACCGCCGAAGGTCTGGGTGCCGCCGAGCTGCTTCTGCAGCATGCCGCCTTGGCGGCCAACCCACTTGTCCCAGTGGCCGGCCTGTTCGGTGACACTCTTCATGGCTGCGATGTCGTCCTTGGTCAGGACGGCGAAGTCGGGATCTTCGCGGAGTCGCTTATACAGGACGCCAGCAGACTGCTTGATGTCCTCTTCAGGAGTATCAACGAACTGTACGTCCAGCTTTGCCTGGTCGCGGTTGTCACGTACAACTTCTGCCGGCAGGTTCAGCTTGCGGCCAAGCTCTAGGTCCTGGCCATGCTGTTCCGGGCTGAAGTCTGGTGTTGACTTGATCGTGTCAGAGAGAGTGGGTTGCTCCGTGTCGAGGCCCAGATCGCTCCGCAGGTCACTATAGTCAAGGGGCATTGAAACTACCTCGTATAGCGTTTCTTCAGGTACGTGATAACCCGCTCTGGGGTTGCCACCATGTCTTCTGCTTCAATGGCATCAACGATGGCCATTATCTCATCGTCCGCAAGGGTGTTGCCGTTCGCATCCACTGGGAGCTGTTTCTTGAACTCGGCCAGGGTGATTTCTTCGTCGAACGGCCACCAGCCGCCTTGCTTGATCTTCGTCTTGTGGCGGTACACCACTTCGTTGACGATCTTGCTCTGCTCAGCTGCGTTGAGTTTGTTGCCTTTGGCCTCGGTGGCTTCCTGGAGCGCGAGGTCAACGTCGCTCTTAAACTCAGCGGCGCGCTTGGGTGCCTTCTTGTGGTTGATGCCGACCCCGGCCAATCCGCGCTTGTACAATTCAGACATGGTGGTCTGGATGCGCACCTCTTCCGGGTCACCGCTCTGCAACTTCTTCAGCTTACCGAGGTCCGTCGGGGACAGCTCGTGCTGGTGTTGGTTCAGGTCTACGCCGTTAAGCTCATCACGGTCCATCAGCAGCAGCTTGTTCATCAGGACGTCGTTGGTCTTGATGTCGCGGCCAGGGTTCTCCTGCTTGTGCTTGATGTACTTCTCCATGGAAATGTACACGGCCGGGTCAACTGTCCCAGGTACAGGCAGGTCGCGCATGGATGGGCGCTCACTCTGCAGGATCTTGTTCCACTCTGCATCAGCCAGGCGCCGCTTCGCGTCCTTCTCGATGATGTCGCGCATGCGGATGTCTTCTTTCACCAGGCGCTGCACAGCTGAGCGGCGCTCTGGGTCCTGGATGTCCTTTGTTGCTTCCCACGCTGCCGTAGCATCGCCATCAGTTTCTGCCAGGATGCGATCTGCCTGGTCGAATGCCGCACGTTTGTCGACGTACGTCTGGACCTTGTTGTCCAGCTTCGCTGCGTCGCCCATGGTCAACTTGTCACGGTTGTCCTTGAACATCTGCTGCGCTGCGTACGGGTTTGACTCGAGCATGCTGTCGATCTTCTTCGTAACAGCAGAGCTGGTCATCTTCTGTTTTTGCAACGCTATGACGTCAGGTGCCCAGCCTGAGCGTTCACCCAGGTCCTCGATGTTTTCCATCAGGGCCTGCATCTCTTGTTCGCCTTCAGGTGTTCCGTATGAACTCGCAGCAGACTCAAGGTGCATCTCACCCTGGGCTGTCAGTTCACCGATCTCCCACTCCTTCAGCGCCTTGCTAGCGTAGGTTTTACCGAACTCGATGGCCTCACCATGCTTGCGGTCAGCCAGGGGTGAGAACATTGTGCGCTGGCGGTCGTTCGCTAGACCGTCCATCGCCTCGCGCCGGATTTCGTCGACTGCCTTCTGGTAGTCCTCCTGAGACTCGAAAGCAACCTTGCCATTCTGTTGCGAGTACCCGCGCTTAAGATCGTTCAGCTTACGGGTGTACAGCGTGTCCGCTTCGCGTGCCCTGGTCTCGTCTTCGCGGTTGCGCTCATCCAGGGCGATCTTCATCAGCTCATTGCCGGCGCCCTGTAGCGCGCTCCCTACACCTGCACCGAACGCATCAGCACTTGGTGTGCGCACGCCGGTGGTTGACGGTAGGCCACGTTGTTGTACTTGGGGGATACGGATTGCCATCGTTGTTACCCGAAGTAGTTGTACGCTCCGCTGGCGACGCTAGACGCCCCGGAGATAAGCGAACTTGTTGCTCTGTTCTTCGACGCCGCAACCTGACTGCGCGTAGCCGCCCGCTCGCGGTAGTTATCAACACCGATGCCGTAGGCTTCACGTTGCGCGTTGTTGCGTATGGTCAGCGCCTCTACACCACCCATTGCCGTGATGTCGCTCTGTCGAGTCAGGGCGCTGCCTGTGTTGACGTCGAATCCACCACCAGCCAGCTTTGACCTGGCAGTGCCAACATCCTGTTTGATCTGCATGCGACGCAGTGTCTCTTCGCGCTTGCCACGTTTGATCGCGTCCTTCTTCGCGCGATCGGCCATGATGTCATTATTGCGCTGTACTGCCTCTGCGTATTCAGCCTGGGCGTTCGCAGCTTGGAACTGCTGTATAGCCCCCATGCCTGTCATCACCAAACTTGCTACAGCTAACGCTGGTCCGCACATCACAATTCTCCGGTGTAGAAACGGCGGAAAAGTCTGTTCTCGACGCCGTACTTTTCAGGTTCATCAAACTCGAAGCCCAACCACTTAAGCCACCGCTTTGAGGTCTCGTTGCGATCGTCAACGTAGTTCTCGAGGTACTTATACTCTGCCAGTGCGTCCTGCACCCAAGGTCGGCTTTCGCGTAACAGCTGCACCTGGTGTTCAACTATCTTGTCAGTGCCAAGCAACCAGGGCACACCACCGCCAACCAGGATTGGGCCGGGAACCACTCCCCACATGGCGATCGGCTCACCGTAACAGCGTGCAACCGTTGTCTCGTGTTGTTCTACAGCACGCAGGATCAAGCTCTCTGCGTTGCGGCCGTGTGACGCTGCCACCTCTGCGGCATCCTCGTCGCGCAGGTTGTGCACGATGTGTAGCACATCAGAGGCCTCTGCCCTTGCTAACTTAACCCCCGGTTTCGACATCTGGCACCAGCGCCAAAATAAACGACGGTAGCGGGTCTGGCTGTTCCACAACTACCTTGCCGCGGCCGCTCCACGTCGGCTCGATTACGATCTCAATGACGCCGGTGTGCGTAGTAGCCGGGTCACCCCAGTCTTCATAGAGCCTGGTAGGATACTCGGTCATGTTGTCTTCGTCTGGGCCAGCCCAAATGCCACGTGTCTTGAGCACGCGGAGCTGTAGGCGCGACACCGACATCTCGTTGCCATAGGCGTCCTGGATAGGCGGCTCTAACGTCTTCAAGCGCGACACATACGGCAGGCCTACACAGGCTTTCGCGTTGGTGTATGTGCGTGGCAGCGTGACCTCCCCGCTTGCCACGTTCAAGTTCGACACAACGTCACCGTCGATTAACGCAGTGACGTTCTTGGCCTCCAGGTGGTCAAGGTTGATGATCTTGGAACCAGTAATGGTGCCGGTCGAATGACAGTCCAAGAATGTGGCGTCTTCGGTAGGGTCGCCAACCCATGTCGACAGCTTCTCAATGTACCTTACAGGTGAGCCTACCTTGGTGCGTTTCACTACAAAGTACACCGCAGTGGTGTCACCTTCAGGGACGGTGACTACATCTTCAACAACGCCATCATCGGCTAACTCGTGTTGGTGGAACGCCAGGACCTCATGTTCTGGTGCGATGGTCATGCCGATGAGTTTGCCAGCCGTGGTAACCATCCACACGATAGGCTCCGGTTCACTTACATACGCCCAGCGTACAACCGAGGTTTCGCTGAACAAGTGTTTGGCGATGATGCTGAGGTCACCGCCGGTGAATTTATCGGCTTCCAGGCTGTACGCAAAGTCACGCACCGCGGTACCACCGCGCTGTACAAACAGAATTTTGTCGCCAACTACCTGCGGCTTTACCCCAGCCTGGCACCCGTATGCGCTCTGGGTCTTACGACTTAGGTTGTCCAACACGAACGCGCTGTCGTGTGAGGTCACACGGACTTCCGCGCCTGCGGTGAACACAAGCAGATCAATCTGGCTTATCAAGTATCGGATGTCAGCCACCTTGTTGGTGACGACATCCAGCGTCAACGCATCGCCGTCACTGGCGGGCTCAGACACCGAAAAGTTGAAGTAGGTTCCAACCTGGCTGGTGTTTATGCGTTGCGGGTTTGCTCCACCGAAGCACAAGCGCTGCTCGTGCCAGGCTACAGCTGAAGGATATTTGGCCGTAGAAGCGAATGGGTCACGCGCCACTGGAGGCGTGTCTTCAGTTTCCGCGATGTACTTTGCGTCCGTGAATCCGGTCGTCCCGTCACTGGACTGGCCAATGAACCCGAAGATGCCCTGCTCCTGCTTGTACACGTTGTACTTGCCGGCACCGGCTACGTCTGTCCAGGTAAGTGTCCCGCCATCCTCGGCCATGGTGGTGCTGGCCGAAGCCACGGACTCTTCCAGGGTTTCAGCGTTCACAGCCGTAACCACATAGGTGTAGGTCGTACCGGTGCCACCGGATCCGGACAGCCCTGTTGGTGCTGCCGTAGACGGCGCGTAGCCTGGCGTTGTTAGGTCCCACACGTGGTGGTCACTGCGAGTCAACTTCAACGGGTACGCGGACGAGTGCGTGAGCACCAGGGTGTCTGCACTCTGGTCGTAGTCCATGTACTGTAGCTGGGCATAGGTGAATGGCTGGTATAGTTCTACGATGTCGTCTTCAAGGGCGATCCAGTAGTCTTCCCAGTTTGCACCAACGCCAGGCTCATCGGTTGCCGCTGAGGTGTGTGCCAGGCGACAACTGTAATTGGTCCCGCCGTTGCTCACGAAATCACCATAGCTATAAGCAGTGGCTGTGACCCAAGCTGCGGGGGTGCTTGGGAGGAGTACCTGAGAACCGTTGCGATACACGCGGAAACGGTACTCGGTAAACTCCAGCAAATACGAGTCATCATCGTTGTACGCGAAGGCAACCAGGCGTGCCTGGTTGTTGTTACGCGTTGCGCCGCGGTATGCGGTCCCTGTGCGGTTACGCGCCCCACCCTGCGGCATGATGATGTAATTCAGGCACGTTTCAAGCGCCGTCTTATACAACGGCAGATCGGCACGCGCGTGCAGCGAGGGATCAATCTCGCCAGATGTGAACGACGGCTGTCCGACTTTCATCAGAGTTTCCCGACCATCTCTTGGATGTTGCCATCCGCATCGGTGTACAAGAACCGTTGTGACGAGTCAGCGTAGCCACGAGCTTCAAGCCACGGGGCGGTGAAGTCCGGCTCTTCCAGGGTCATCTGGTCGTTCGCGTCTGCAGCATCAGCGATCTCGATCAGTCGTGCGTAGGTATCCTGCGCACTTTTAACCAAGTCGACCTTGCGTGTCAGCGGCATAGCCATCCGCGAGGACAGCTGAGCTGCCAGGGCGTCAACGAACTGCGGCGTGTAAGTGGCCGGGTTTTCGTTCTTGAACACATAGCGCCACACCGGCGCCTCTGTGTCTGTCAGGTACACGATCTGGCCATTGTGGTTGGCTTTGACGAACTTCGCTGGACGATTCCGACGCGAGTTCAGACTGTCGATGATCTCAATGACCTTTACGTTGTTGGCTGGCTGAGCGTACATGTACGCCCAGTCACCAGGCGGGTCGTCTGCAAGCTTCGCACTGGTAGCCCAGGTGGTTGCGAACGACCAATTAGCGTAAGAGAGACAAGTGAGCAACGCGACACTGTAGTGAAGACGTGCTGTGCGTGCCTCCACACTCTGATCACTCTCGATGTCTTGGATCGTTTGCTTGGACCCAAGGCCTGAGAGCGCGAGGTTTACAATGTCTACTTTCGTTGCCATCTATCGCTCCAGTGTTTCAGGTCCAGTCTTCGCCCTGCTCACCGGCCTCAGCCAGGGTCTCAGGGTTTTGTTCGATGACCTTTGAGGTCTTGCGTGCGCGACGCCTCGGTGCAGCTTTTACGCCCTTGTCGGCTTTTGTGTCGAACTTGCGCATCCAGCGCTCGCTGAAGTGCTTCTCGTCTTCGAGCTCGAAGAGTTGCCCTTCTTCAAGCAGTTGTCCGTAGTATCCCCGTCGTGTGGCGACTACCTTAGTGCCCATATTATTCTCCCGAGTAGCCAGCCCCAGCAGGGGCTGACCATGCTATAGGCTGCCTATATTACAGGTTGCCCGGAATGTTACCGATGTTGCCTTCAGGTGCCTGGTAGACTTCAACGAAGGCAGACACTGCACCCGCGGTCGGGTTGTTGTCCACGTCGTATTGCAGACGCAGGTACTGCTGGCAGCCTTCAGGGATCTTCACGATGTAGTCGTCGCCGGCTACGTTCGGTGCAGTGAAGGACAGCAGAGTGGTGGGAGAGGCAAAGTTCTCGACGGTGTCGGTCTGCAGGTTGACGGTCAGTGCCGAGAAAGAACCACCGGACAGGGCGGTGTCGACCTGGAAGCGTACCTGCAGCGGTACACCGGGTGCGACATCGGTGGCCTGGCCAAAGTCGATTACGTTGGTGGAAGCGGCGTCAGCGGTGATTGCCTGGCCGTCCGAGAGTTCAAGTTCCTTATCGATGATCATGGTTTAACTCCAGATATTGATCAGTTGTACGATCCCTCCCCCGAAGGGGAGGGGGACGGGTTAGCTGACAGTGGCTTCGGTGTTCAGAAGCGCGTCGGTCTTGCGGATGGGCACACCATCGATCGCGACAGACTTCTTACCGTACACCTCTTCCATGCTCAGACGCACGTTGGTGGTGTTCAGGATCTGACGGCGCAGATAGGAGGTGATGGTACGGTTCGCGTAGAACACGGTACGACCACGCATGCCCTTGACCTGCTCCAGCGCCTGAATCAACAGGTCAACCAGGTCCGCAGACGAGCCAGACTTGTCAGCGGTCAGGTCGGAGATGTCGATGTTCGCGATGCGAACGACATAGCGCCAGTCACGCAGGGTGAAACCGAGATCCCACTTGTAGTGAGTGCGGTAGCCCTGGTAGTAGCCGCCTGCGCCATCCTCGAGGGTGTCCTCGCCCAGGTCCTTGTGCTGCCAGCCAGCCTTGGAACCTTTCGGGTAGAACAAGTGGGCCACGTTCGGGTCCCAGTTGATCAGCCAGATGGAGGTGTTGTCAGAACCGGAACCACCACCAGAGATGATGTTCACGCCGTTCTCGGCGGACAGCGAGTTGAAGCGCGGGGCCAGGCCCATGAAGCGCTCAGGGTTCACGTCGGTGTCACCGTAGAACAGGGTGGAGGCCATCTCCTGGTTCATTGCTTCCAGGAACGCACGGTCCTCGGACAGACGGAACGCGGAGGTGTTGCCGTTCAGATCGGCCAGGGCCTTATCCACTTCGGCGTATGCTTCCAGCATGCCTGCGGAGTCTTGGACCTGCGCGGTCTGAGACTTCGACTTCGCAACACCGTAGTTCAGCTTACGCCAGGTTGCGGACGGGAGGCCGGTACGAACAGTGGTACGGTGGCCAGTGGGAAGGTTGCCCTCTACGACAGTGGCGTCGTTGAGGATTTCGTTGTCTTCGTTGAGCATTTCAACGATGGTGCCAACCTTACCATCCGGGTCAGAGCGCTTTGCTACGTCAGCGTAGGTAGGGTTGTTGTTTCCGATAGTCGCCATGGTTTACTCCTTGGTCGGTTTAGATCAGTTCATATCAGGGTACAGGGTTTTTGCGGGATCAGTTTCGCCTGAAGAGCCACCTTGTCCGGTGTGGAAGTTACCCTCCCCAGCGAGCTTCCCAACGCGGTAGAAGAAACGCACCAACTCTGGGTGATCGCCCAGGCCGGTCTGGTTAAGGACTTGACGCAACTCCGGGGAACCGAACTCGTTGACCGCAGTGGCCACGTGTTTCATGTTCTCGTTGAAGGCTTGGCCTCCGAACTCCTCATCGTTGCGAGCGTCCTTGACCCACGTTTCACGGGTTTCAGTCCAGGCTTTCTGCTGATCTTCCATCATCGACTTGACTTCCTTCGCGTGGAAGTCAACCAGCTCTTGTGCGTGCTCTTGGCTAAGGTCCCACTCCTTCGCGAACTCCTGGAAAGATTCCAGGGCCTCGGGATTGATGTTGAATCCTTCGGGTACTTCAAAGTCTTCGTAGGATTCTGGGGCGCCTTCGTACTCCTCTTCCCCGTCGCCCTCGCCTTCGCCTTCACCTTCACTGGGTTTGCCTTTATCACCAGGCTGCCCTTCGCCTGCGCCTTCGCCGCCCGCGTCGTCGGCTGCAGCGCCTCCATCCGGATTGCCGTCACCTGCAGCCCCGGAACCTTCCTCGACTCCACCAATCAAAGATCCACCAGCAGCTCCGGCGCCGTCGCCTTCGCCACCGGCTTCTTCGTCAAAAAGCGGAAACATGGAATCGTTAAGAATTTTCTGCCACATCGTTGTCTACCTCATCGTTTTCGTCTTGTGCTCGTGCTATCGCTTCGCGTTCCATCAGTTGATAGGACGCCATGGCGTGCTCGTGAAGGTCAGCAATTAGCCGGAGCCCGATAGACCGGCGACCTTCGTTGAATGCGGTGTCAGTTGGTTCAGGTGCGTAGGATGATTGGAACACCCCACACATGGACAGGTGGTCCCACACCCAGGCCCTGCCGTCTTCAGTTTTCATCAGCGCCTGGATGCGACGCCGCTCTGTGTTGTGATCAACGCTCACTGCGGTTGACCCACACCAGGTTGGTTACCTACACCGGTGACCTGCTGCACGGCGTCAGCTACCACGTTGCGCTCGTCAGTCTTGATCGATCCAGCTGCAGCGGCAGCCTTCGCGGACTCAGCCATCATGGCCATCTGCTTCTGCTGCTCAGCGGCTTCAGCACGACCCTTGCGGATCTCCTCGACTTCATCGTCTTCACGGATCAGCTTCGGGGTGGTACCGATAGAGTCGGTGTACTCCTCGATAGCCTCGTCGAAGTTGAACTTGTCAAGTACACCCGGCGCCTCACCAGAGGCAGCTTGGATCTGCGCGAGTCCACCCAGGTAGGTGGCCGTGCGTTCCAGGGAGTTTATGGCGATGGCCTTCTGTGCTTGCGCCAGGATGGAGATGTACTCCACCTTCAGGTCCTGATCGTCCAACTCAGGCGGCGGAGGCGGGACCAAGCCAGCGCGCAATGCGATCTGGAAGACACGATCTATAACCGGATCAAGCAGCTCGTCTTCCAGGCGTTCAAGCACCGGGCCAAGCATGATCAGCTTCTCTTCATGACGCTCCTCGATCTCACGAGCGGTGATCTCACGGCGATCGGAACGCGCCAACATGAGGAACAGATCCTCGTAGAACGCACGACTGATGCGGTGCTTAGTCTCTGCGATGTCTTCAATGAGGTTGCGCAGGTCGAATTGTACGTTGAACGCTGGTTCGAATCCGCGCATGCCCTGCTGGCCGTCGTAATAGGTTACGCCGCCAGGTACGGTAGTTTTGTGCGTGTGGCGCAACGCGGTCGGTGCCACCATTGGCGGACGCACCTGCTTGTGAATGCCTTCACCCTTCCAGCGCTGCATGGTCTGCAACTGAACAACATCACCGAGGGCGTCCATGCCAGGTGAGGCTCCATACGTGTCGGTTCCGTTCACGTCCCAACGAGGGGCAACGAACGGTTTCTCCTGGAAGCCATTGAGCTGCAAGATCGGGTAGTCGGTCGTGTCACCGCGCTTCTCCCAGTATACGGAGCGCCACGGTTTGTCTGCCACGAACCCAGACTCTGGCCCGTCATACCCAAGGTCGTCCAGGTTTGGCTCGAGTGCATGGCGAACGGTCACCGGTTGGTTGTAGTTCCCGTTCTCATACTGCTGTTTGACCGAGGCGCTAACGCGCTTAAGGCCAAACTTCTCGACTACCATCTTTGCCGTCATCGGGATGTCACGGTAGATCGTGTCAACCTGCAGATTAGCGCCAAGGCCAAGAGCGTACGAACCGACAGTTATCGGGAATCCACGAATCACGTCATCGTAGTCCGTGATGATGTTCGCAGGTGCTGTGCCAAACACGCCTATCTCTTTGTACACGGTGTGCAGCGTGTTGTATAAGTTCGAGCGTGCCAGGATCTCGCGAAGGCGGATCTCCACGGCGTAGAGCCAGTCACGGACAGGTCCGTACTGCTTCATTTCCGGGTCAGGCGTATCAAGGCGGAACCACGGCCGGGCCGGAGACGTTAGCCCGGCCATCATTCCAGACGCAAGGGTTCGAGCGGCCAGGGTGCCGCTGTTGTCGATGATGTTGTTGTGCCTCTTGGTACCGTCATTCCGATCGGTATCGAGGAAGCGTCCGCGGCGCGGCAGGATGTTCTCTTGAAGCTCCTTCCAGTGACCAATGTAGCTGGAACGGTCCTTCTCAAGCTCTGTCATGCGCTTGTTCAGGCGGACTCTGAGATCTGTTTCAGCCACCGATCAAGGTCCCCGTTCCCTGGGCAGTGGTGGCCGGCGTCAATAGCCCGGATGCAGCAGACTTGGACGCGCCCTTAGCCTGGTTGGCTCGGTATGCGGCCGTCTGCTTGTCTTTCGCACGCGCAGCTTTCACACCTTCCGCTACCGGTTTCGGATCAGGCGGCGGCGCTTCTGGCAGCGGCGGAGGCGTTGGACTTTTGACATTCATACACATGTATTATTCCTCTTGGCCTAGTAGAGCTGCCGAGCGCCTGCGCTTCTTGACGCGGCCGGTGCTGGGTTTCGGTTGGGCTTCCTTGGTCCCAAGAGCGGTTACCGAGCGCTCTCTGCGCAGGGCCTCTCGCTGCGGAGTCATAACACGGTTCCGCATTTCTCGTAGTGCGGCAGCGTGCTTGTCCCAGCCCTCGTCATAAGTCACCTCGTATGGCCGGTTTCCGCGGCGCCCGGTGCGTTTGACCATCACCATCCGCTCCAGCGGTACGTCTCGACCCTCACGGTCCTTGGTCGTACCAACCTGCACCTTGGTCCATTGGTCGTAATTTGCGCCGACCAGGCTTTCCTTGGTGACGCCTGGGAGATCAGGGTCGCCCACCACCGTTGCCTTGGTCAACGGATCCGTTCGCTGTTGTCCCTTTCCGCGTGTGTTACGCGTCGGCTTGTAGATCTTGTCGTT
>Ga0180430_10001753_pt1 | contig 20582 bp, 17 predicted proteins | sample SS_ome_9_FD_132999 | JGI IMG/M metagenome (GOLD analysis project Ga0180430, IMG submission 132999) | Hypersaline lake sediment archaeal communities from the Salton Sea, California, USA - SS_1_S_2 metaG | ecosystem: Environmental > Aquatic > Non-marine Saline and Alkaline > Hypersaline >... | reverse complement strand
ATCGGGGAGAAGTTCGTCGGCCTCACGATCGTCGCCATGGGGACCTCGCTGCCGGAGCTGGCCGCCTCGGCGGTCGCGGCCTACAAGAAAAACGCCGAGATCGCGGTCGGAAACGTCGTGGGCTCCAACATCTTCAACATACTGCTCGTCCTGGGCGTGGGCGCATTGATCCGCCCGATGCCCTTCCCGCGCTCGGGCAACGTGGACATCGCGATGGCCACGCTGGGGAGCCTGATGCTCTTCGCCTTCATGTTCACGGGAAAGCGCCACAAACTGGACCGCTGGGAGGGCGTGATGTTCTTAATCCTCTACGCCGCCTATCTCACCTTTCTCATCCTTCAGGGCTGAACTCGCCAAGGGGTGTCAAAATCGACACGCCCGCGCGGCTTATTTAACCCACCCGATATGATCGGAACCTGTAAGTTCTCAATAATACAACATAAAATAATGTGACACGTTGGTATGTAAATTGCTGATTAAAGTAGCTTGTCGTTATGAGAAGATATATAAGAGTATTCATTATATATATCTGATATCGGCGATCGATGTCATCCGGGGGGGTTATGGTTTCGATCAAATTGTTCCGTGGTAGGAGTGCGCTGATCGTCGTCGCATTCCTCTTCGTCCTTTTGATTCCGTTGACGTCGGAGGCGGCGCCGGCTCCTGAGCTGACGCTTTCCGTGCCGAGTTCGAATCTGATCTCCATCGGCGAATTCAACATCACCGCCTCCATAGAGAACACCGGCGACGCCACCGGCTTCTACCCGATGATCGAGATAAAACTGCCGGACGGCGTCGAGCGCACCGGCACCGCGATAACCGTGACGAGCCCCGCGGGCGCAATGCTCCAGGGCTCACTGCAGCAGCAGCTCGGGCCGTGCCCGAACGCCACCTGCGACTACACCAACAGCTATACGGGCGAGACGATAACGGTCGACCAGAACGAATCCTTGCTCATCCTCACGCCGCCTGTCGGCTCGCTCGCTTCGGATCAGCCCGCCGTGGGCCTTTTGATCCCGGTCACCTACGAGACCGACACGCCGCTCGCCGCCGTGGGCATGGCCGAGCAGATCGAGGGGCGTGCGATATTCGCCCTGGGCGACATCCCCAACGGCCTGCGTGGCGACTGCGGCGCGGGCGGCGTCGACACCATCTGCCAGGACCCGGTCGTCGCCAGCACCACCACGCCTGCGATAATCGACGTCTCCGCCAGCGGCGGCTCGGCCGCGGGCGGCCTCAACTGCACGGGCTCCGATTACGGGCGCAACTTCTCCATAGCGGTCGATGTAGCCACGACCGGCGTGGTCGACGACGTCGAGATAGAGAGCGTAATACCCGAGGACATAGACCTCGACGGGGCCGACCCGGGCGACTGCTCCGGCGACATCTTCACGATCAACCCGGCCCCCGACAGCTGCGCCTTCACGCCTGGGGCGAACGGCGGAGGGACGCTGGAGCTCACGTACAGCCAGATCGTCGGCGCGGGCGGCAACGACGCGACGATCTCCTACTCCGGCTTCGTGCAGGAGTTTGGCGCCGGAGGGCTCCCGGTCATAGATCCGGCCACGGGGGCCGCGGACAGCGCGACCAACGAGGTGACCGTCGACTATGAGTTCGAGACCGCCCCATACCAGGTCACCGACGACATAAGCATACCCGAGCGCTCCCTGGACATGTCTAAGTCCTCGTCCGTGATAGACGACGGGGTCCAGGGCGGCACGTTGAATCCAGGATCCGACGATATCGTCCGCTGGACCATCGACATCTGCACGTCGGAGTACTTCGACTTTGGCGACGCGGGCTCGAACCTCCTGCTCATCGACGACGATATAGGCGACGGCCTGACCTACGTCGCCGACACCTTCGAGCTTACGGTGGACGAGGGCGGAAGCACTGCCTACGACCCCGACGACGACAGCGCCTTCAACGCGGGGGACACGCGCCTGCAGTTTACCAACCCAGGCGGCGGCGTGACGCACATCGACTTCGACCTCTCCGACACGATGGACGATCTGATGGGGCTCGACAAGGTGTTGTCCGGACCGGCCTCGGTCGAGATCGTCTTCGACACGAAGGTCGACGAGAGCTTCGATGCGGTCCAGCCCGGCACACAGGAGATCAGCGGCGGCGACTCGATCGTCAACGACTCCGACATCCTCTTCCGCGTGCTGGGCGAGGGCAACGACCTAGCGGACAGCGCCAGCGCGTCCAGGACCATTCCGCTCGTCACCGTCGTGGAGAAGACGATCGCCTTCCACACCGACAGCGGCGACGTCGACAAGCTGGGCGATCCGGTGGCGCCCGGCGACAAGGTCACCTTTCAGATTCGGGCGGTAGTCCCGACGGGCGACGTGGAGACCTTTTTCTTCACCGACTACCTTCCCGATCCGCTCTTCGATGCGGCCGACCCGGTGAGCGACGGCGGAAACCAGCAGTTCAACGCCAACAAGATCGCCGCCTGTAACGTAGGGGGCGGCGTCTCCCCGGCCCCGGGTGAGTTCTGCTTCGCGACCACGAGCGACTTTACGACCAACGCCGACGTGACGATCGCGCAGGACGCCGGTACGAACAGCGTCGAGTTCGACTTCGGCGACACCTTCGAGGACGAGGCGGCCGCGCCCAGCAACGAGATAGAGGTGATCTTCCTTTTTACCGTCACGGCCACCAACGACCCGATGGCCGACGGGCTGCAGCTGGTGAACGTCTCATTCGCCGAGTCCGCCAACAGCGGCGCGGTCAGCAGCACAAACTCTGCCACCGAGGCCTTCACGACCGAGCAGCCCTCGCTCTCCATCACGAAGGTCGCGAACGCCGTCATCAGCGGCGGAGGATCGATAGATGACGGTAACTTCATAGACGTCGATGCGGCGGACGAGCTCGAATACAAGGTCACCATCACCAACGACGGGAGCGACACGGCCTTCGTCGATACCGACGACTCCGGCGACATATTCGTCACCGACGATTTGCCCTCCTCCCTGGTGGAGGGCGACGGCCATGAGATCGAGGTGACCGACGGCGGCGGCGCGGGCGAGTGCCAGTGTGACGACGGCGGCGGAAACTGGGACGCCTGCGATGGCGCCACCTATGTCGCCGACACCGCGTCGACCGTAGCGGGCGACGTGATCAAGATCACCGACCTGCGCATAGAGGCGGGCGGCATTTGCGAGATAACCTATCATGTGGATGTCGACGTCACGGCCCTCTTCGGCGACGAGATCGAGAACACCGTCACGGTCGAATACACATCCGAGGACGGCGGTCTGAAGTTTCCGCCCGAGTACGACGAGGCCACTGCGACGGTGGTCGAGCCCACGATGGAGAAGAACTATCAGAACGGCAGCACCGACAACGTCGAGACGACCGACAAGGATCTCGCGATCGGCGAGAACGTGATCTTCGAGTTCGAGGTCGCGGTGCCGGAGGGCTCGGCGGACGCCTTCGAGGTCCTGGAGCGCGATACGGATAACAACTTCAAGGCGATCGACAGCAACGACGTCAGCTTCTACGTTGGCGGGGTCGAAAAGGCCGTGGAGCAGAACTGCAGCAACGGAAACCCGGCCCTGTACAACTTCGTGGACCTCGAGGATGTCTGTTTCACGAAGGATCCATCGAACGCCGCCAACCACTCGGAGCCGGGAAACACATTCACGATCGACTTCGGCGATCTCGTGAACGTCAACGAGAACGATGGGGTCGACGAGCAGTTCACGGTCTGGATCGGGATGTATGTCGACGATGGCGTGAGCGCTGGCGGGAAGACAAACCGTTCCCGCCTCAACTGGGACAACTCCGACGGCACGCAGCGTGACAACGACAATGAGACGTTCACGGTCGTCAAGCCTGATCTCACCCTGACAAAGACCACTGTTACGGCCGAGCCGGTCACCTTCGGCCAGGCCATACGGTACCAGATCGAGGTGAGTAACGCCGCAGGTGGGACTACCGCTTACGACGTCGCCGACATAACCGATACCCTCCAGGCGGGCCTGGGCGGCGCGACGCTGGTCTGCGCCGGCTGTGGCGCCGACTACGAGGGCACTCCCGTAGCCGTGAACCTCAACCAGGTAGGCCAGACAGTGTCCATCTCGGTCCGCAACGATGCGGACGATCCCGACATCGCCCCCGGGGATACATTTACGGTGATATACGAGGTCACTGTCCAGGGCACGATGGCCAGCGACTCGACCGATGGGCCCGGGCACCCCGGCGGCATAACCGATACCCCGGGCGCGGTGAACAGCCTAGCCAACAGCGCTGACGTACTCGCCTACTATCCGCTCGACGGCTCGGCCGGCGGCCTTATAAATGATGTGGCCCCCGACAGCGTCACGCGCACGCTCGACTCCGATAACGACGGCATACCCAACAGCGTGGAGATCGGAAACGGCGACTCGGATGGCGACGGTGTAAACGACTATCTCGACACCGACTCCGACGACAACGCGATAACCGACGCCTCCGAGTACGGCGGCGGCGCGGATCTCAACGGCGACGGCACGCCCGACTACATCGACCTCGACGACGAGGGAGACGGCTCGGACGACTGGGACGAGATCACGGCCGGCGGAGGGGCGGCCCACGACGCGGACGGCGACGGGCTCGCCGACTACCAGGACGCCGACTCCGACAACGACGGCGTGGCCGACGGCGCGGAGGCGGATGCCGACGTGTCCCGCAACACCGACGGCGCGGCCGACGGCAACAACCACAACGACCTCGACTCCGATAACGACGGTATCCCGGACCTGATCGAGTTCGGCCTCGGAGGCTGCGACGACGGCGCCGGCGCCGGCATTGCTGGCAACGGCGTGCTTGAGCCCGACGAGATCGACGCCTGCACCGATGTCAAGGCCCCGGTCTGCGACAACGCAAACTGCGACGCCGACGGCAACGGCGCGATAGAGGCCGACGAGTTCGCAGGCGGCGCGCTGCCCGACGCCGACGGCGACGGAGTGCCCAACGCCTGGGATCTCGACTCGGACGACGACGGACTGCCCGACATTGCGGAGGCCGGTTTGAGCGCCTGCGACGACTCGCCGCAGGACGGTTTCCTGACCGCGGCTGAGCGTGCGGCGTGCGACGACGGTTCCGACCCCGATGTCGCCGGCGGCAACGACGACGGCGTCATCGATGCGAACGAGATCCTCGATTCGGACGGCGACGGGATCTACGACTTCCTCGATCCGGACAGCGACAACGACGGGCTGCCCGATGTGCTCGAGACTGGGCTCTCCGTATGCGACGACGGATCCGGCACGGGTGTCGCGGGCAACAGCACGCTCGAGGCGGACGAGATCGCGGCATGTGCCGCATCCGTCTGCGTCAACGATCCGGGTCCCTGCGATTCCGACGGGAGCGGGACGATCGAGGTCGACGAGCTGGTGGGCGGCGCTGCGCGCGACTCGGACAACGACGGGCTGCCGGACTATATGGACGAGGACAGCGACGGCGATCTGATCGGCGATCTCGTCGAGAGTGGCCGCTACATCTGCGACGCGCCGCCCGACGGCGAGATCGACTATCCGGCCGATATAACCGCCGCATGTGCCGCAATAGACGCCAACGGCAACGGCCTCATCGACGACGGTGAGCTGGCGCTCCTCGACGGCGATCTCGACGGCACCTTCAACCATCTCGACCTCGATTCCGATGACGACAATATATCCGATGCGCACGAGGCCTACGACGCCGGCAACAACCCGCCGGCGGGGATCATCGTCCTGCTGGCGGACCTCGAGAACACCGATGCCGCCGGGGCCCCCGACTACCTCGACACCGATTCGGACGACGACGGGGTGGACGACGTCGACGAGGCCGGCGACGCCCTCACGGCCAGCTACCCCGTCGACACAGATGCCGACGGTACGCCGGACTATCGCGATACCGACTCCGACAACGACGGCCTCGACGACGAGGACGAGGCGACCGCCGGCACGCAGCGCACAGACCCGGACAGCGACGGCGACGGATGCACGGACGGCTGCGAGACCTATGGCGAACAGGTCGGTGACGACCCCGACGCCTGTCCGTTCGCGGCCAACCCGTTCACCGCCCCTGACATACCCGTCGGGCCCGGGTATCCGCCGAACTTCATCACCGACCCGGGCGACGCCGACACCGACGACGGCGGCACCGGCGACTGCGTCGAGGGAGGCGGCGGGAGCGATCCTCACGATCCTGCGGACGACCCGTGGCTCGACGAGGACCCGGACAACGACGGCTGCTCCAACAGCGTCGAGACCGCGACCGGCTGCACGGACCTCAACGATCCGGACACCGACGACGACGGCATCGACGACTGCGAGGAGATCAACGGCTGCACCGATCCGTGCGACGACGACACCGACGGCGACGGAATATCGGACGGCCAGGAGGTGGATATCTACGGAACCGATCCGTGCGATCCGGACAGCGATGGCGATGGACTGACAGACGGTGAGGAGATCCTGGAGCATGGGACGGATCCCAACGATCCGGACACCGACGACGATGGGCTGGACGATCGATATGAGGTGCAGAGCTGCTCCGACCCGCTCGACGACGACTCCGACGACGACGGGCTTATCGACGGCGACGAGGTGAACGTCTACGGTTCCGACCCGTGTAACGCGGACACCGACGGCGGCGGCGTGCCCGACGGCGAGGAGGTGGAGCTTGGGAACGACCCGGCAGCGATCGAGGACGATGAGGTCGAGTGCACGCTCGAGACCGACCGCGACGGCGACGGGCGCCCGGACGCCCTCGATCCGTCCAAGTTCGGCGTCGACGACGATCTAGACGGGATTCCGGACTGCTGCTCCGACCCGAACGCCGCTGCGGAGCTGCTTTCCTACGACCACGACGGCGACGGATTCAACGACTGCGGCGAGTTCCGGCTCGGCGGCGATCCTCTCGACGACAGCGACATAAACGTCCAGGGCTCGGGCTTCGATACCGTCAGCTGTGCGCTCGCGTATTCGGCCCCCGGTGCAGGCTCCCTGATGACAGTCCTGCTTGCGCTTGCGGGCTTAGCCGGCATAGGAATTAGGAGGTGGCGCAGCTGAAACTAGTATGGTAAAAGAACCGTATTCGCCGAGGGCCTTATCCTTAAGGGGGATCAGATGAGGACAAGACGGATCGCGGTTCTTTTTCTATTCGCGCTGCTGTGGAGCCTGCCGGCGCAGGCGCTGAATGTCCAGCTGCTAAGACCCCAGACCGGCGCGGTCATGGGCTACCAGGCCTTCACGAGCCAGACCCTGCCGCAGTACGAGCTCTCGACTGGCATGGTGTTCAACTACGTCCACCATCCGCTGGAGGTGGGGCGCTTCGGCGGCAACCAGCGTGTCGTGGGAATAGTCGACCGCTTCGTCACCGGCGACTTCCTCGTCTCCTTCGGCGCCGCCGACTGGGCGACGATCAGCCTCGACGTCCCCTTCAACGTCTACCACAACATAGCGCCTGTCTTCATACCGCAGCGCGACACCGGCTGGTTCGACATGGGCGACATCATGCTGGATGCCAAGTTCCAAATCTTCGACGCCGAGGCTACGAAATACCACCTGGGCCTGGCGTTGGTGCCCTTCGTCACGTTCCCGACTGGCAGGCAATCGATATACTTCGGCGACGAGAACTTCACCGGCGGGCTGTGGCTCGTCTTGGACGCGCAGTGGAAGGCCAACCGCTTCTATCTCAACATCGGCACCCGTTTCAGGGAGCGTGAACAGATAGCCAACCTGGTCGTCAAACACGAGTTTCTCTACGGCGCGGGCTTTCAGAGGCCGCTGTGGAAGGAGCAGTATCTGGACATCATAGTCGAGGTCTACGGCTCCACCACCTACAGCAAGTTCTTCACCGAGGAGATAAGCTCCCCTGCGCAGGGCCACATCCTCCTGCAGAAGAAGTGGCTGGATCAGAGACTGGTGACGAATCTCGGTGCGGGGATGGGTTTCGACAACGGCTACGGCTCCCCCGACTTTCGCGCCATGCTGGGCGTGAGCTACTCCTTCTCTTTGGCAGAACTGTAGGAAGGCACGGGCCCGCCCTCGCCGAATCCCAACACCCAGAAGTTCGGAATGACCTGAGGCCTCTCGATGAGCGCGTTGGCGAGCCTCTCCACCGGCTCGAACTGACCGTCGTCGCCCAGCCTGAACGTGCCGTAGTGTATCGGGATGCTGGTCCCAGCGTGCAACCTCTCGTGTACCTCGACCGCCTGCGCGGGCGAGGTGTGCACGGGGCTCATGAACCATGCGGGCAAAAAAGCGCCGATCGGGATCATGGCGAGCCTGGGAGCCCCGTAGGTGTCGCGGATCCGTTCGAAATCGTTTTCAGCGCCCGTGTCGCCGGCGAAGTAGACCGTTCCGGCGGGGCCTTTGATGACGAAGCCGCCCCAGAGCGTGCGGTTGCGGTCGCAGAGGCTGCGGCCGGAGAAGTGCCTGGCCGGGACGAACGCCAGCGTCACGCCCTCGGCGATCTCGGTCTCGTCCCACCAGTCCATCTCCGCCGACGCCTCGATGCCCTCCTCGGCCAGAACCGCGCGGTTGCCCAGGCCCGTGTAGAAACGAGGGCCGTGTTCATCGCGCAGCCTTATGAGCGTGGGCATGTCCATGTGGTCGTAGTGGCTGTGGCTTACGAGCACGACGTCGATCGGCGGCAGGTCCTCGAAGCGGATGCCCGGCAGGCGATGCCTCTTAGGTCCCGCCCAGGAGACCGGTCCTATGCGCTCGGACCAGACCGGGTCGGTGAGGATGTTGAGCCCGTCCATCTGCACGAGGACGGTCGAGTGGTTGACGAAGGTCGCCCTCATTTCGCCCGCGCCCACCCGCTCGGGGGGCGGCGGCCCCGGTTCGGCCTCCACCCACTCCAGCCAAGGGCCGGGCTTGCGTGTCCAGGTCCACTTGAGGAAGCCCGCGAAGCCGTTGCGCTCGACGGGCGGCACGTTGTGGAAGCGGGCGCCGTCGAAGTTCTCGGTGACCGGCCCGCTGTAGGCGGGCGCCCCGATCCAGAAGCAGCCGTAGGAGTAAAGGCCCAGAAGTCCCGCCAGTATCGCGACCAGTACCCATGTAAACAGCCGCATTCTAAAATGTTTCCTGATTCCCATCAGTCGAGTTTGTCGCCGTGCGTGCCGCAAATGTCAACGATTTCGGCAAGCTCTCTTCCTTTGACAATCGCGCCCCCCCGGGTTAAGCGGTGGGGTCTGATCGATCATTACCTGGGGCTGGAGGGGGAATGCACGCTGGGATAGCCGTCACCGACTCCGTAGTCTGGGTCGGTACCAACGACCGCGAGACCGATCTCTTCGAGGGGCTGTGGCCACTGCCGCGGGGCGTCTGCTACAACTCCTATCTCGTCAAGGGGGACAAGATCGCGCTGGTGGACACCGTAAAGCGCAGCACCTTCGACCGCTACATCGAGAACGTCCGCGCCCAGCTGGACGGAAAGCGCATAGACTACCTCATAATAAACCACATGGAGCCCGACCACTCCGGCTCGGTGAGGATGCTCCTGGATCTCTATCCCGAGCTCAAGATCGTGGGCAACCAAAAGACCGCGGGCTTCCTAGAGAAGTTTTACGGGATAAAGGAGATGCAGGTCGTGGCCGACGGCGACGAGCTCGACCTGGGCGGGCGCAAGCTCAGGTTCCACCTCACGCCCATGGTGCACTGGCCCGAGACGATGATGACCTACGACGCGAAGGAGGGCATCCTCTTCGCGGGCGACGCCTTCGGCGGCTTCGGGGCGCTCGAGGGCGGCATCTTCGACGACGAGGTCGACATCGAATACTTCGAGGGCGAGATACTGCGCTACTTCTCCAACATCGTCGGAAAGTACTGCGTGCCCGTGCAGAACGCCATCAAGAAGCTCGCGGGCGCCGACATCAAGGTCATCTGCTCCACGCACGGCCCGATCTGGCGCAAAAACCCCGGCTGGATCGTCGACCGCTACGACCGCTGGAGCCGCCACGAGGCGGAGGAGGGCGTGGTCGTCGTCTTCGGCTCGATGTACGGCAACACCGAGCGCATGATGGAGGCGGTGGCGGCCGGTCTCGCCGAGGAGGACATAAAGCGCGTGCGCATACACAACGTCTCGCGCACGCACGTCTCCTACCTCATCCGCGACGCTTGGAGGTTCAAGGCGCTCATCCTCGGCAGCCCCACCTACGACACCAGGCTCTATCCGCCGATGGACGAGTTCATAAGGTTCCTGTCTCACAAGAAGCTCACGAACAGGACGCTGGGCCTCTTTGCACCTTCGGCTGGAGCGGAGGCGGCGTATCGACGCTCACCGAGTTCGCCAAGGGCGGTGCGGGGGCGTGGGACCTGGTGGAGCCGATCGTGGAGGCCAACTGCTCGCCCACGAAGGAGGATTTGGACAGCTGCGAACAGCTCGGGCGAAATATCGTGAGGAGGCTGGTGATAGAAGCTAGAGGCTAGAAGCGAGAAGCTAGAGGCGAGAAGCAGGAAGATCAATCTAGCTTCTAGCCTCTGGCTTCTAGCTTCTCATCGTGAATTTTATTGCAAAGTATTTTGCTTGCATATATAAGATGTCCGCCCAATGAAGGGCCGAAAGGAGAATGAGATGAACCTGAAGGGATCGAAGACCGAGAGGAACCTGCTGACCGCGTTCGCCGGCGAGAGCCAGGCCCGTAACCGCTACACATACTTCGCCAGCGCGGCGAAGAAGGAAGGCTTTGTGCAGATCTCCAAGATCTTCGAGGAGACCGCCGCGCAGGAGAAGGAGCACGCCAAGCGCTTCTTCAAGTTCCTCGACGGCGGCATGGTGGAGATATCCGGCGCCTTCCCCGCGGGCAAGATCGGCACGACCGTGGAGAACCTGACCGAGGCCGCGGCCGGCGAGAAAAACGAGTGGTCCGAGATGTATCCCGGCTTCGCGACGATCGCGCGCGACGAGGGCTTCGAGGACGTCGCCGAGGCCTTCGAGGCGGTGGCCGTGGCCGAGAAGCAGCACGAGCGCCGCTACGCCACGCTCAAGTCGAACATCGAGAAGGGGATCGTCTTCACGCGCAAGGAGGAGACCACCTGGCGCTGCCTCAACTGCGGCTACGTGCACAAGGGCACCGGCGCGCCGGACAAGTGCCCCGCCTGCGTGCACCCGAAGGCCTTCTTCGAGCTCTTGGGTGAAAACTGGTAGACCGATGATGTCATCCTGAGGCGCCAAGCGCCGAAGGATCCCCCTGAGTCCATGGGATCCTTCACTACGTTCAGGATGACATTCAAGGGAGATGCAATGAAAGAACGCAAGGGTGAGGTCACGTTTCAGGGAAGCCCGCTTACGCTCCTGGGCGAAGAGGTCAAGGTAGGCGAGCGCGCGCCCGATGCGGAGCTCGTCTCCAACGACATGACCCCGGTGAAACTCTCCTCGTTCAGGGGAAAGGTATGCGTCGTCACCTCGGTGCCGTCGCTGGACACGCCCGTGTGCGACACGGAGACGCGGCGCTTCAACGAGGAAGCCGGAAAACTCGGCGCCGACGTCAAGGTGCTGGCCGTGAGCATGGATCTGCCCTTCGCACAGAAGCGCTGGTGCGGCGCGGCCGGCGTGGAGTGGGTGCAGACCCTGTCGGACCACAGGGATGCGAGTTTCGGCACCGGGTATGGCGTGCTGATAAAGGAGCTGAGCCTCCTGGCCCGCGCGGTCTTCGTGATCGACCGAGAGGGGGTCGTCCGCTACACGCAGCTGGTGGGCGAGATAGCCAAGGAGCCGGACTACGACGCGGTCCTTTCGGCCGTGAGGGAGATCGTCTAACACAAAGGGGGATGGTATGGCTACGAAACGCCTGCAGATCTACAAATGTGAAGTATGCGGAAACATGGTGGAGATGGTCCACGACGGGGTGGGCGAGCTCGTCTGCTGCGATCAGCCCATGAAGCTCTTCGAGGAGAACACGGTCGACGCGGCCAAGGAGAAGCACGTGCCCGTGATCGAGAAGACCGACCACGGCTACCTCGTCAAGGTGGGCAGCGTCGCCCATCCGATGGAGGACAAGCATTACATCGAGTGGATAGAGGTCATAGCCGACGGCAAGGCCTACAGGGAGTTTCTCAAGCCCGGCGGCACGCCCGAGGCGCGCTTTTGCATCGATGCCCAGAAGATTACGGCCCGCGAGTACTGCAACGTCCACGGGCTGTGGAAAGGGGAATGAAGATGATAAACCCTAAGATCGAGAAGGAGTTCAACGACCAGATCAAGCACGAGATCGGGTCGGCTTACCTGTACCTGTCCATGGCGGCCTACTTCGACGGGCTGGGCTGGGACGGGATGGCGAGCTGGATGAAGGTCCAGGCGCAGGAGGAGATGACCCACGCGATGAAGTTCTATGCGCACATCGTGGACAGGGAGGGCAAGGTCCTCCTTCAGGGTCTGGAGCAGCCGCAGTCGGAGTGGGCCTCTCCCCTGGAGGCCTTCAAGGCCGCCTACAAGCACGAGCAGTTCGTCACGAGCAGGATCCAGACTCTGGCGAAGGTCTCCACGGAGGAGAACGACTACACCTCCAGGCCGATGATCGACTGGTTCCTCAGCGAACAGATCGAGGAGGAGGCGAGCGCAGCCAAGATAGTCCAGCAGCTCGAGCGCATAGGCTCCTCGACGCAGGGCATGACAATGCTCGACAGGGAGTTGGCTGCGAGGGTCTTCACGCCCCCTGCGGCCGGCGAGTGAGGGCGATATGACCAAGGATATCGATCTGGAACAGGTCATGGCGCTCGCCATCAGGGGAGAGGAGGACGCCAAGGACTATTATCTGAGCGTCGCCAGGGAGGTGGGCAACGAGCTGGCGAAGGCGAAGTTCGAGGCGCTGGCCAAGGAGGAGGACTCGCACCGCATGATGCTGCTTTACATGTACAAGCGCCTGAGCGGCCGCGACTCGGTGCCGACGGTCAAGGGCTCCCCCAAGACGCACGAGGAGCACTCCTTCGTCCCCAGGCCGAACACGATGGAGGGGATAGTCGAGCTGGCCCTGGAGCGCGAGCGACAGGCCCAGCGCTTCTACAAGGACCTGGCGGCCAAGGTCGACGACGACAAGGTCCGCAGGGTGCTTGAGTATCTGGCCGATATCGAGCGGGGCCATGAGGTCTCCCTCGAGGCGGAGCTCAACGCCTTGAGGCGGGACGCCGACTGGTACGCCAAGGGCATCTGACTGAGGGGTTACGATGGATTTCAAGACGGTTAATGAAGCTGCGGGGCTCAACCAGGCGCTGTTTTCCGTAACTCACGGCCTGTACATACTGACCTCGAAGCAGGGCGATCGGATCAACGGCCAGTGCCTGGACGCGCTGATGCAGGTCACCAACATGCCGCCGCGCATCGCCATAGGCGTGGGCAAGCGCTCGCTCACGCACGAGATGATCGCGGAGTCCGGCGTATTCGCGGCCAACGTCATAGACAGGGAGTTCGACGGCGCCTACGACGACGTAAAGCGCTTCGGCTTCCAAGGCGGGCGCAAGGTCGACAAGTTCGCAGATCGCACACACGAGATCGGGGAGCTCGGGGCGCCTATACTCCCGGAGTCGAAGGCCTTCTACGAGTGCAGGGTGATGGGCGAGCTCACGCAGGATTTGGGGACGCATTCGCTGTACGTGGCCGACGTGGTCCGCGCCGGCACCCGTGACGCGGGCGAGCCGCTGACATACAATGAATACAGAAAGGTCATGAAAAAGAAATGATATTAGGCTGAGGCTGAGGTCGAGGTTGAGCGCGCTATGATGCTCAGCCTAAACCTCAGCCTTAACCTTCGAGGAGGTTACACATGCAGAAGTGGGTTTGCACCGTATGCGGTTATGTCTACGATCCGGCGGCCGGCGATCCGGCAAACGGCGTCGAGCCGGGCACGTCCTTCGAGAAGGTCCCGGACGATTGGGTCTGCCCGGAGTGCGGCGTGGGCAAGGACCAGTTCGAAAAGGTAGAGGGCTAGTCGGTCGATAAGGGTCGTTTCACGGAGGGTCCGTTGAACAAGGTCGTCTGCGGAGATCACACCTTCGTTCCCAGCAAGGTGATCTGCGTCGGAAAGAACTTCCGCGACCACGTGCGCGAGATGGGGGGCGATGCCCCTCCGGGCGAGCCGGTCATCTTCATCAAGCCAAACTCGGCCATCGTCGCGTCGCCTGAACAGGTGCGCGTGCCAGGTTCGCTGGGGCTCCTTCATCATGAGGTGGAGCTCTGCGCCCTCATCGGCTCGTCCGCCAAGGATGTGGACGCCGACGCCGCCGGATCGCTGATAGCCGGATGGGCCGTGGGCCTGGACCTCACGCTCCGCGACAGGCAGGCCGCGGCCAAGAAGGCCGGGGCGCCGTGGGCGCTCAGCAAGGGCTTCGACGGGGCCGCGGTCCTGGGGGAGTTTCGCCCCGCGGACGACGCGGGCGAGATGACCTCAGTCGAACTTGTCCTTTCGGTGAACGGCGCCGAGAGGCAGCGCGGTAGCGCGGCGGAGATGGTCTTCGGCCCGGCGTCGATCCTGAGCTTCGCCTCCCGCTTCATGACGCTGGAGGTCGGCGACGTGGTCATGCTGGGCACGCCCGCGGGCGTGGGCGCGCTCGAGGACGGCGACAGGGTAGAGGCCTCCGCGGGGGATCTTCCGGGGCTGGATTTTGTGCTTACGAGAAAGTAGGCGATAGGCAAGAAGCAAGCAGGGCAAAGATGTGCTGGCCGTGCTGGCAGTACTGGCTGCACTGGCCTAATGGAGTCTAGACGATGCAGGTTATATACGGTGTGACAGCCGAGTCCGTGGAGCTCCTCTACCGTATGGGCCCGTATCTGCTCTTCGGCTTCTTCTTCGCGGGGGTGTTGCACGCGGTGATCTCAATCGACTGGATCGCCAGGCACCTGGGCCGGTCGAGCTTCGGCTCGGTGATAAAGTCGGTGGTGCTGGGCATCCCTCTTCCGCTTTGTTCCTGCGGCGTCATCCCCGCCGCGATGATGCTGAACAAGAAGGGCGCCAGCCGCGGGTCGGTCGTGAGCTTTCTGATCGCCACGCCGATCACCGGCGTCGACTCCATACTCGCGACGTATTCGCTCCTGGGGTTGTTTTTCACGATCTTCCGCGTGATCGCCTCGTCGGTGACGGCGATAATCGCGGGGGTTTTGGGCAATCTCCTGCTCACCACGAAGCACGAGCCGCTGGCGCTTACGGAGGCGCCGGAGATGAAGCCCGGTCACGAACACCACTGCCACGCCTGCGGCGATGAGGGCCACGGCACCGGCGAGCGCGACCGGTGCCAAAGGCCCGAGTGGTGGCGCGCCGGCAGGATATACGAGCTCTTCCGCTACGCCTTCGGCGAGCTCCTGGGCGACATCTGGAAGTGGCTTGTCATTGGCCTCATAATAGGAGGCGCGATCGCCTACTTCGTGCCTGAGGCCTTCGTGGAGCGCTACATGGGCTCCCACTTCGTCTCCATGATCGTCATGCTGCTCGTGGGCATCCCGATGTACGTCTGCTCCACCGGGTCGCTGCCGATCGCCGCGGCGCTCATGCTCAAGGGCTTAAGTCCCGGCGCGGCGATGGTCTTCCTGCTCGCCGGCCCCGCGACCAACGCGGTCACGATCACCGTCGTGACCAAGGAGCTCGGCAAGGGGGCGACCGCGATATACCTTGCGACGATCGCCGTTATGAGCGTAGTCTTCGGGCTCGCGCTCAACTGGCTGTGGTACGAAGGGGGGCGGTCGATCAGCATGATGCACCCCGCGGGGGCGATGTTGCCGCGCTGGGTGGAGGTGGCGAGCGCGATCGCGCTGGTTGTCCTCATATTGAACGTCGTCGTGCGAGAGATGATATCCAAGTTCAGGAAAGGATGAGCGATGAGTGACGTGAACGAGCTGTGCGTGAATGCGATAAGGATGCTCTCGGTCGACGCCGTCGACCGGGCCAAGTCCGGTCACCCGGGCATGCCCCTGGGCGCAGCGCCCATGGCGTATGCGCTGTGGACGAAGTTTCTCAGGCACAACCCCAAGGACCCCGGCTGGCTGGACCGCGACCGCTTCATACTCTCCGCCGGCCACGGCTCGGCGCTGCTGTACGCGCTGCTGCACCTGACCGGCTACGACCTCTCGATCGAGGAGGTGCGCCGCTTCCGGCAGCACGGCAGCCGCACGCCGGGGCACCCGGAGTACGGACTGGTGCCGGGTGTCGAGGCCACCACAGGCCCCTTGGGCCAGGGCTTCGCGATGGGCGTGGGCATGGCGATGGCCGAGCGCTTCATGGCGGCGCGCTACAACAGGCCCGGCCTTGAGATCGTGAACCACCGCACCTACGCCATCGTCTCCGACGGCGATCTCATGGAGGGCATAACCTCGGAGGCGGCCTCGCTCGCGGGTCACCTGAAGCTCGGAAAGATGGTCTACCTCTACGACGACAACCGCATCTCGATAGAGGGCAGCACGGACATCGCCTTCACGGAGGACGCGATGAGCCGCTTCGACTCCTACGGCTGGCACACCCAGCGCGTGGGGGACGGAAACGACGTCGAGGCGATCTCGAAGGCCATCGAGCGGGCGAACGCGGAGGGGGCGAGGCCTTCGATCATAGCCGTGCGCACCTCGATCGGCTTCGGCAGCCCCAAGCAGGATCACTCCTCTGCCCACGGCGAGCCGCTGGGGGAGGACGCCAACAAGGCCACGCGCGAGTACTTCAAGTGGGAGCACGGCCCCTTCGAGGTGCCGGCCGAGGTGAAGGAGTGCTTCGACAGGGCTGCCAAGGTTGGCGCCGATGCGCAGGCCGCCTGGCAGGAGCTCTTCGCAAGATACGGCAAGGGCTCGGCCGAGGATGCCGCGAGGTTCGCGGCCGAGGTGGCCGGAGAGCTGCCCAAGGGCTGGGAGGATTCGCTCCCGAAGTTCGGACCCGACGACATGCTCGCCACGCGCCAGGCCTCGGGCAAGGTGATAAACGCTCTGGCCCCGGTGCTGCCCAACCTCATCGGCGGCTCGGCGGATCTCGGCCCCTCGAATCAGACGCTGATTGCGGACGGCGGCGACGTCTCCGCGGCCGAGCCCAAGGCGAGAAACATCCGCTTCGGCGTGCGCGAGCACGCTATGGGCGCGATCGTAAACGGCATGGCGCTCCACGGCGGCACGATCCCCTACGGCGCCACGTTCTTCGTCTTCTCGGACTACATGCGGCCGTCGGTCAGGCTCGCGGCGCTGATGGGCGTGCACTCGATCTTCGTCTTCACGCACGACTCGGTCGCGGTCGGCGAGGACGGACCCACGCACCAGCCGATAGAGCACCTGGCCTCCATGCGCGCGATCCCGGACCTGACGGTCATCCGCCCCGCTGACGCGAACGAGACCGCGGGCGCCTGGAGGGTGGCGGTTGAGCGCAATGGGCCGGTGGCGTTCGTGCTCACGCGCCAGAAGGTGCCGCCCTTGAAATCGAGCGCGAGCGATGTGGCCAAGGGGGCGTATGTCATCTCCGACTGCGAGGGGAAACCCGAGATCACGATCATCGGCACCGGCTCGGAGGTGCAGCTGGCCATCGAGGCGCAGGGGAGGCTCAAGTCCGAGGGCGTGGCCGCGCGCGTGGTCTCGATGCCCTCGTGGGAGCTCTTCGCCGAGCAGTCGCAGAAATACCGCGACTCGGTCATCCCGCCCGACTGCGCCAGGCGCGTCGCCGTGGAGGCGGGCGCCACGCAGGGCTGGCATCGGTGGGTCGGCGAGAACGGGCGCGTCGTCGGGATCGATCGCTTCGGCATGTCCGCCCCGGGCCCGGTCGCCATGAAGGAGCTGGGCATCACCGCGGACGCGGTGGTCAAGGCGGCCAAGGAACTCCTCCAGTAGCCCCGGCGTTTCCGGTGTTGGCCTTCGTCGCGGGGCGCGCTCGCCTCGCTACTCGTCGTCAAAAAACCGCTTTCGTCTTCGGGTGAGGAAGGGCAGGCCCGATAAGGCCAGGAAGGACACTCCGCTCGAGGAGCTGGATCAAAAGGAGACGTTGATGCACTACAACGCGGTCATCGTCGAGGAGCTCCGCTCCAACATGCAGCTGGTGCTCGAGTGCGTTCGGTCCAATTCACAACGCCTCGCTATTGTGGAACAGGCCATCCATGCCCTCAAAGAGGACATGCTCGACATGGAGCGGCGTATCTGTTCGAAGATAAATAGAATGACGGAGCGATGTCAGAGTCACGAGAGCCGCATCGGCGCACTGGAGGCCCATACCTAACAAATCCTAAACTCTAAATCCGAAATCCTAAACAAATTTTAATTTCTAAACTCCAAATCCCAAACTTTGTAAAAACGATTTGTTTGGAACATTGGAATTTAGAATTTGGAATTTGTTTAGAATTCAGTGCTTAGGATTTAGGGTTTGTTTTTTTAGCCCTCCTCGTCCAGGCAGCGCTGGTCGGGCCTGTGGCGGGGCATGAGACATTCCTGGTGACCCTTAGGATAGATTATGTACTTCGTGATCATGTGGTCGGGGTAGTAGCTCTCCTTGGCCTTTCTTAGCCCCGGTATGCCCAGATCCTGCTCGCGGTTGACGAACTCGAAGTCGGCGAGGCTGTTTTTGCAGAACCACTGGTTTATCACCTGATAGAGCCCCTTGTACTGCGGCATCGCCTTCTCGAAGTGGATGACGACCGTGTTCTCGTTGAGCCTCTCGCCCACGGTGAAGGCCTCGATGCGGCCGTCTATGCGTATGGCCGCCCCGACGACGCCGAGCTTTCCGTAGTTTTCAAAGAGCTCCTTGGTCGCCTGGAACTCGCTGCACAGCCCGCGGTCGCCCTTGCACTTTCTGTAGTCGCACCAGCGCTGCATCATCTCCATCCCCTCGGCCGCGTTCCTGCCGCCCAGCTCCTCGTAGGTGCAGTCGTGCTCGGCCAGGCACTGGCTGACCAGGTTTCTCTTCTTGTGGTAGTTGCGGCCGGCCAGCTCCGCCAGGTCCTCCCTGCGGTAGACGTAGTCCGAGAAGTCGCGGTCGGTCGCCACCTCCCAGCCGTCGTTGAGGTGCGGCCCCATCTCTCGCTCGCCCACGCGCTCGAAACCGACCACGCGCTTGCCCAGCGCCTCCGCCAGCTCCCGGGCCGCCTCCGCCAGGGTGAGCGGGCCTATCGGCGGGCAGAAGAGCACAGGGCCCTCGTCGCGCTCCTCGTAGGTGATGATCGTGTCCTTCACGTCGATGCCGAAGAAGGGGTGGGTGCGGCGCCACACGAAGTGGTTCGTGAAGGTGTGCTCGGAGACCACCGTCGTGTGCTTCGCCAGCCTCTCCTCGTAGAAGCCCCTCTGCTCGATAGTTATCGGTCCGATTTTCCTCATGACAGCGCCTTTCTCATCACGAAGTGCTCCATCCCCACCTCCTCGAACGGCTCCCCGTCCCTCTTGTAGCCCATCCTCTCGTAGAAGCCCACCGCATAGTGCCTGGCGTGGAGGTAGGCGCCATCGAAGCCCTCGCTCTTGAGCCGCTTCTCCAGGCGGCGCACCAGCTCCCTGCCCACCCCGTGGCCCTGATAAGTGGGCTCCACGGCCATCTGGCATATCCTGCCGCCTCTGCCCTCCGGTATAAAGAGCGCGCAGCCGATAACGCGGCCGTCCTCGACGGCCACCAGGTGGTAGCTCGTGTTTTCCGTCGGGAAGACCTCGGCGCCGGGGGTGATGCCGAAGGGGAGGATGAGGACCTCGCTCCGGAGCCTGCGCTCCTCGGCGTACAGGGCGTCGTCCGTGTCGATATAGCGGTATTCCACGGCCGAGCTGTATCCTATTGATATTAAATGTCAAACCTGTATTGTCTCACCAACGCCATCTGGGATTACCAGTAACAACCTGCTTCCTACTGGTCATCGCCTTACCAGTAAGAAGCAGGTTGTTACTGGTAATTGGTTTGCCAGTAGGAACCAGGTAGTTACTGGTAGAGGGGGGTGCGATGCAGATAGGTATCGTAGGGCTGGGCAGGATGGGCATGAACATGGCCCGCAGGCTGATCAAGGGCGGCCACGAGGTCGTGGTCTACAACCGCACGCAGGAGAAGGTCAAGGAGATGGAGGCCGAGGGCGCGATCGGTGCCGCCTCCGTGGACGATCTCGTCTCGAAGCTTGCCGCCCCGCGCGTCGTGTGGCTGATGCTGCCCGCGGGCAAGGTCACGCACGAGTACGTCGCTGCGGTTGGCGCGAAGCTGGCCAAGGACGACATCCTAGTAGACGGCGGCAACTCATACTTCGAGGACGACATCGAGCGCTCCCACGCCCTGATCGACAAGGGCGTCCGCTACCTGGACGCCGGCGTCTCCGGCGGCGTGTGGGGGCTTAAGATCGGCTACTGCACGATGGTGGGCGGCGAGCGGGCCGACTTCGAGCGCATCGAGCCGATCCTCGCGACGCTCGCGCCGGAGGAGGGATACATGCACTGCGGGCCCGCGGGGGCCGGACACTTCGTGAAGATGGTCCACAACGGCGTCGAGTACGCGATGATGCAGGCCTACGGCGAGGGCTTCGAGCTGCTCAAGGCGTCGCGCTACGGCGAGGGCCTCGACCTGGGAAAGGTGGCGCACCTGTGGAATAGGGGCAGCGTCGTTCGCTCCTGGCTTTTGGAGCTTTTGGAGTCCGCGCTGTCGAAGGACCCGGGGCTCGCCGGCGTCGCCGGATACGTCGAGGACTCCGGCGAGGGCCGCT
>Ga0180430_10001751_pt1 | contig 20594 bp, 15 predicted proteins | sample SS_ome_9_FD_132999 | JGI IMG/M metagenome (GOLD analysis project Ga0180430, IMG submission 132999) | Hypersaline lake sediment archaeal communities from the Salton Sea, California, USA - SS_1_S_2 metaG | ecosystem: Environmental > Aquatic > Non-marine Saline and Alkaline > Hypersaline >... | reverse complement strand
TCCTCGCCCGGACCGGTTCCGTCGCGGATGAGCGAGTAGATCGACCGGTCGCCGGTGGAATGAAAGCGAGAGGCCAATTCCTCCCACGTTCCCTCCTCTTCCCCGAAGTAGTACTCCGAGGTGCCCTCGGCTCCATGACAATGCTGGCACGAGCGTGTCCAGACCCGACGTCCGTTCTCCGGATCGGAGTTGTGAGACTCCGCGAGGGGACCGGGATCACCCGAAGTCGAAGGCGTGGCGTGTGCGAACCGGGCGCGGATTTCTCCGGCCACTGATTCGGTCTCGGCGGGTTCGAGAGCGCGCCGTTTCCATGTGGCCAGTTCGATCGACGTGACCCCCAGGTCGGCGAGCGTCCACTCGCGCGTCCAGAGAAAGGCGAGAAGAGCCTCGATCTCCCAGAGTTCCGGCTGTCTCCCGCTGGCTCCCGCCTGCGCACAGAGGCGGATCGCCTCGCGGAGACTGGACCGGGCTCGACCGATTTCCTCCGGGGTCGCGACTCGCTCGGCGAACCGGTCCCCCGTGAACCAGGTCGAGCGGTTCACCGCTCCGGCGAGACTCGGGCCCGGTGGCAGGTCGAGGTCGCGGCCGTCGATAAAGGCGAGGCGTGATGCGGGATCGCCGAGCCGCGCCGGGTCGGGGACTTCTCGGTGGGTGTTGTGACAGTCGGTGCAGTAGAAATATTCCGAGAGCCGCCTCCCGGGCAGCCCGGTCTCCGGGTGCGACGCCCTCCCCGCATGAAAGAGTTCTCGTCCGGCTGCCGCGAGGTTTTCGCCGTCCGTTTCGATGGCGTGAGGAGAGGGCGGTTCGCCGAGAAGAGTGAGGATGGTCTGCACCTTCGAGTCGAGGGTGATCGGGGAAAGGTCCGGCCACAGGGCCTTTTTCGAACCCCATGAAAACTCGCACGATGTCAGCAGGGAGAGAGCGGCGGGGACGGCCAGGGTGACAATCGAGAGAAGGAGAACGGGTTTGCCGGGGAGGTGGAGTCTCATCGCGAAGAGGCAAAAACGCATATTTTTCTCAATCAATTCGTCAGATCGAACGATTCTCTGGTATGATATCGTACCGCACAATTTGATCGATCATGAAGTTACTGCCCATCCGAATCCTACCGGCACTGCTGTTGCCTCTCGCGCTTCTTTCTGTGCTGGGCGCACCGGGTTCTCTCGGTGCCCAGGACCTGACCCCGAAGGTTCTCGATCTGTTCGAGAAACGGTGTCAGGAGTGTCACCACCCGGAAACCTACGATGACTTCCCCTACCTGCATGGGGGAGTCGCCATCTCGGATCTCGTCTATGACGAGGCGCTCGTGAAAGGGAAACCCGACGAGTCACCGATCTACAAGCGGGTCGTGCTGGCTCACGACGAGAAAAAACGCATGCCCAAGAGCCGGGGGACGGAGGGCGACGAGACCCACCGGCCCCCGTTGAGCGCCGACGAGCGAAAACTGATCCGCGACTGGATCGTGCAGCTCGGTGCGCCCCAGAATTTGACACAGACCTCTCCGGCGGGCGGCGGTGCCACCCTGGCACTGGCGGACAGCGAGCCGAGGCCGGTCCCCACGCCGATCAAGGTGGAGGAGGCCCGACCGGATGACCAGATGCCCTCGGGTGTGAGCATGACCGAGAAGGTCCACTGGATTTTCGACACCCATTGCGCCAAGTGTCACAAGGGGGACTACGATCCCGAACTCCATGGCAGGGTCAATCTTGAGACGTTCTTCAAGGAGAAGACGGCGGACGGACAGTCGACCCTGGCCGAATCGGTCCTGCACCGGGTGTTGCTCGACTCGCACGATTCCGAGAGGATGCCGAAATCGAAGGGAAGTCCGGGAGACAATGGCTACCGCGATCCTCTCGACGAGGACGAGATCGCGACGCTTCGGAAGTGGATCGAGGCGGGAACGCCCGACGCCGTTGTGCGCGACTTCGTCAGCAACACCGAGATGGTGGATGCGGTATTCAAGGACCTCGAGGCGGCGCAGGAGATCGAGCGGAAGTTCTTCCGCTATCTGACCCTCACGAATCTCTACAACGCGAAGGATGAGAAGGGAAATGCAACGGTTCCGGATCTGAACCCGCACCGCGCCGCGATCAGCAAGTTGATCAACAGCCTTTCCTCCAACGCCCGAATCACGCCGCCGGTCGCGGTCGATGAAGCGGAGACGGTCTACCGGATCGATCTCCGTGACTACGACTGGGACGAAGATGACTGGGATCGGGTGATCAAGTTCTATCCCTACGGCATCATCGGAATCAACTCGCGCCTCGAGAATCTCATCAAGAGATACACCGGCACCGAGATGGCCTACGTCCGGGCCGATTGGTTCACCTTCGCCTGCGCCCAGCCCCCGCTTTATGACGAGATCATGGACAATCTCCTCGGGATCGCCACCAACGATGAGAATGCGGACATGGTCAGCAAATTGGAGGACCGCCTCGGAGTCGACCGGATCGGGAACCTGAAGAGGGGCAACGCGATGCGGGCCGGATTCATGTATTCGGGCGTGTCCGAGGCGAACCGCCTCATCGAGCGTCACGAACTCGGTTCTCACCAGGGAGCCTACTGGATCAGTTACGATTTCACGCCACTCGGCACGAAGAGGACGCAGCAGCTGGAGTTGGCTCCCCTCGGCCCTGTCGAGGCGGGTCTCACCTCAAACGAGAAGCGAATCTTCGATCACGATGGAGGCGAGATCATCTACAACCTCCCGAACGGGCTGCAGGGTTACATGCTCGCGACGGAGAAGGGCAAACGCCTCAACCGGGCACCGATCGAGATCGTCCAGGATGACAATCGCCAGGACAACGTGATCCTGAATGGGATCTCCTGCATGGCATGCCACGACGGGGGCATCAAGCCGCCGATTCGGGCGGCGGATCCGGCGGCACGGACCTTGACCGGAATGAAGGATGAGATCCGTCCTCTCGTCGAGGCGGCCGACATTCTCGATTTCGAGGAGCGGAAGGCTCTCGAGAGCCTTTACGCGGACCCCGCGGAACTCCAGGCCGCCGTGAAGGAAGATTTCGAGCGGTTCCAACGCGCTCACACCGAAGCGGTGGGCAATCTGGCGGATTCGACGGAGCCCGTCATCGGTCTCTACAACGATTTCCGGGCCCCGGTCACGGCGCGGGAACTCGCGAGCGAGTTCGGCATGGAATACGACGAACTGTTGTCGCTGCTCGAGGCCGAAAGCGACCGCAGCGAGGCGATGAGCGTGATCTCGAGTTCCATGGAGAGGAATCTTACGATCCGTCGCGAGAATCTGCTCCGTGAATACATCGCGGTGGTGTATGCCCTAGGATATGAGCTGATGCGATTCACGCCTCTCGCCTACGAGGACTTCGGCGGCGAGGACTACGCACAACTCATCGCGAGTTCCGACGAATACCGCTCGGTTTTCGGGGGGAGCGGCACCACGTCGAAGGAGGACGCCAAGGTGGCGCTGACGACGTCGGACACCTCGAGCGAAACCCTCGCAACGGAGTCCGTCCTTCTCAGGCACGGCGGCAAACTGACGGTGTCGATTCAGCCGGACCTGACCGTGGGAGAGCGGGCGACCCTGTCGATTCTGGGCACGAGCGACATGCATATCCGGATCTTCCACTTCAGTTCCGACGAGCACACCACGGAGCTGTTTCCCGGAAGCACGGGCAAAGACACCTTCCGGCCGAAGAACAACAAGCTGGAGGTCTCGTGGGAGACGACGAAGCCGGGAGGGCCCGAACAGGTCATCGTCTATGCCGCCAAGACCAAGATCAACAACGTCGCCGAGGGGACGAAAGTGGGCGGCTTCACCGTCTACGAGAAAGACAGCGTCTTTTCCGGGCGCGGTATCCCGAAGGCGATCAAGGCCGAGGAGGCCGGTGAGGATTCGGCGGTACCGGCGGAGATCACCGAGGCCAAGATCGGGTACTCGCTTAAGGAGATTTGATCGAACGTCCCATTTGAGACAACCATTCCCAATCCACAACTACCAGGTATCAAAATGAAAAACGCCATCACCATGTCAGCCCTTCTTGCCGGAGTCTTCTTCGCGGCCGGACTCGGCACCGCCGGAGCCGATGAATCGAAGGAGGAATTGATTCGCAAGCTCAAGGGCCAGGCCGACAAGAAGGCCCAGGCAAACCCGGGAGTCACGACGCGTGGTGCAACACGTGGTGCGACGCGCGGTGTGTCGCCGGGCAGCACCGCGCCCCAGGTAAAGACCGAGGAGAGGACAGTGACCTTCTCCTCGCGAGGAATCCCCGTGGCGATCCAGGCCGCGGCCGCCGAGGAAACGGTGAAACTCTCCGAGGGCACCACGCAGAAATTCGAGGGCGGTGGTGCGAGTTCGGCCGCCCCGGATGATGCCGTCGAGGTTTCCTACACGGTCGATCCGGAGTCCAGAGTATCGCGGGACAACATCCTCTTTCGCCGGGGGAGCGACGAGTTCGCCGATGTCGCCTCGTTGCAGGTGGTTCGCGACCTCGGGGAAGCCATGAGCGATCCTTCACTCAGGGAACTGAAGTTCGTCATCGAAGGCCACGCCTCGGCGGACGGAAGCGCGAGTGCGAATCAGGCCCTGTCTCAGCGCCGGGCCGAGCGCATCGTGAGAGAGCTGGGGAGTCAGGGCGTCACGAGCGACCGCCTCCTGCCCGTCGGCTTCGGAGAATCGAAGGCACGTTTCCCGGCCGCGTCGCCGGAGAACCTCCTCCGGCAGGATCGCCGCGTGATCATTTACCGGCTCGAGGACTCGTGAGTCGCCCGACGCCGGTTCCATAACCGGTGCCGTGGTCGAGAAAAAAACGAACGGCGGTGGGTATTAACCCTCCGCCGTTTTTCGTCGTGGTGCTCCGGGCCACGAAAGTGAGTGAGAGGACTCAGCAAAGGAGCCACGTGTGAAAGGAGTCGTCGGGGTGACCAGGCAGGACAGAGCCGAAGGGTTTTTCACCGCCTCGACACGTCGCTCCCGGCCGCTTGTGCTGCGAAGATGGCGACAAAGGCTAAAAGAACAGACCGGCGCGCTTAGGCTCGGCGGCTGGCGAGGCTGCGGGGAAATCCCACAACGAGGGGGAAATTACGTGGTGGCGGGAATCGCTTCGGAGCGCTCGCGTGCCTTCTCGATCCACCGGTAGCGTTTCGCTCGGGCGGCGTGGCGGGGGAAGACGCGAGCAAATGAAGCCGGTTCGAACCGAGCCAGATCGGAAAATGTAAGGATCCCGTTGCTCTCGAGTTCCCCGGCAATCTTGGGGCCGATACCCGAGAGCTGCGTCAGATCGTCCGTCTGGCCGACGTCCGTGGCGCGCGCCTTCCGCGCGGCGGAGGCGAGTGATTTCCGGAGGTGAGGACGGGCATTCAGCGAGTTGGCGGGAGCGGGAGCGTCCGTGCGATCGGACACCTCGTTGGCGGCCCGGATCCAGTCGTCTTGCTCGTTGCCGGGGAGGCCTTGCTTGACGCGATTGAGATAGTTGAAATAGGCGCGCCGGGCGATTTCGTGCTGGGTGGTCTGCGTGGTGGAATCCATGAGGAGTAACCTGCGACAAATTTATTTAGATTTATTAGATATCAAGATTATTTAGTGGTCGCCCCGCGGGAAACCGATGATTTTGGACGGGGCGAGGACCGGTGCCGTCCTGGGGCCACAGGGGGAGAAATTCGTTGATTGGCGGACGAGGCGATCGCAAGTTGGACAGTCTGCCACGCCTCTTCTCATCGTGATGTCCGATACCCCCCGTGCAAACCTCTCCCAGCGGTTCGTGGAATGCTACGGCTGGATGTTCCTGGCGAGAACGTTCGAGGACAAGATCCGCGCCCTTTTTCGATCGGGTAAGATCGTCGGCGGGGTCTACCTCGGCCGGGGACAGGAGGCCTTCAGCGCCGCCCTGGGCATGCAGCTGAACCGGGAACAGGGCGACCTGTTCGCCGGATTGATTCGAGACCAGGCCGGACGAGGAGCGTTCGGAGAGCCGATCGATGACGCGGCGCGCACCTATCTCGGTTCCGTCAGGGGACCGATGCGAGGCCGGGATGGGAACATTCACAGGGGGAGGCCGCTCGAGGGAATGCCGGCGATGATCAGCCATCTCGGGGCGTCGATTTCCGTCGTGAACGGAATGCTGATGGCGAAGCGCAGGAAAGGGGAGAGCTCGTTTGTCGGCGGTGCGACGATCGGGGACGGCGGCACCTCGACGGGAGCCTTTCATGAGGGAATCAACCAGGCGGCGGTGGAAAAGCTGCCGCTCGTTCTCGCTGTCGCAGATAATCAATTCGCATATTCGACTCCGACGGCTCGCCAGTTCGCCTGCGATGATCTCGTCGATCGCGCGCAGGGCTACGGGGTCAGGGGCTATTCCCTTGATGCGACCGACACGGAGGCCTGCCTGGAGACGTTTCGAGAGGCGATCGAACGGGCTCGCGGCGGAGAGGGCCCACAGCTGGTGGTGGGCAAGCTCCTGCGCCTGTCCGGACATGGCGAGCACGACGACGCCTCCTACGTTCCGGACTCGGTGCGGTCGGGGCATTTCGGTCGCGACTGCCTCCAACTGGCACGAGAGCGAATCCTCGGCGAAGGCTGGGCGAGTGAGGAGGAACTCGCCCGGCAGGAGGCCGCGCACGAAGCCCGCGCCGAATCCGCTGTCCAGCGTGCCCGGAACGAGCCGGGTCCCAATCCGGCCACCGACGACTGGAGCGCGATCGCGACAGCCCGGCTTGTCGACGGCTTTCTCGAGGAGGTGGCGGCGGGCTAGTCGCTCGCCACGGGTGACAGGGGAGCCACTTCCCGGCGTGAAGGGAAGTGTTTCGGCCGGGATCCCCCGCACGCCGCACGGGCTGCGGTAGCTCACTTGGCGGGGCGGAACGAGCCGACGAACTCCGGGGTTGCCAACCGGCGGGATTCCTGACAATCTCCCCGGCCTATGGATCCGTTTCTCATTCTCGCGATCGGTGTCGCCGTGGTGATCGGCATGATCATCGGGCTCAGGATCAACGCCTTCCTCGCCCTGATCACCGCCGCGCTGGTGGTGAGTTTTCTCGCGCCGGGTGAACTGGCAGACAAGGTTTCACGAGTCGCCAGCGCGTTCGGGGGAACCGCCGGGGGGATCGGGATCGTGATCGCCCTGGCCGCCGTGATCGGCAAGTGCCTGATGGACAGCGGTGCCGCGGACCGGATCGTCCGCACCTTCGTGAAGTGCCTCGGGGAAAAGCACTCCTCCTTCGCTCTCTCCGGAAGCGGATTCGTCCTCTCGATCCCGGTTTTCTTCGACACGGTCTTCTATCTCCTCGTTCCGCTGGCACGCTCTCTCTACCGCAGCACCCGGAAGAATTATCTGCGGTATGTCCTGGCGATCTCAGCGGGTGCGGCGATCACGCACACCCTCGTGCCCCCGACTCCCGGCCCTCTCCTCATGTCCCAGCAACTCGGCGTGGACCTGGGCGTCATGATCGGCATCGGAGCGCTCATCGGGATACCCTCGGCTCTCGCCGGACTCGCCTACGGAATGTGGCTTGACCGCGTCATGCCGATCGAGATGCGTCCGCTCCCCGGTGAGGAGGAGATCTTCGAGGAGGAAAACGGGGAAGAGCGGCCGCTGCCCGGGTTGTTCGTCTCTCTCCTGCCCATCCTGCTTCCCGTGGTTCTGATCGGGGCGAACACGGCTCTGGAGACTCGAGCGAACGGGGAACGCGCCGCACGAATCTCGGCCGAGGAACTCCCCGACGTCGCGGCGCTCTATGCCGCGGTCGGCCAGGCCGAGGAGGGGGCGCTCGTGGCGCTTTCGGATTTCCTTCCCGGGCAGGGCGATGCCACGGCAGAGTCCGTCGCCGAGGGCCTGAATCGCGCCCTCGCGGACCGGAACACCTTCGATACGGGAGCGAGCCTCGGACGAGCCAATCTCGCCATCGTCGAGCACGAAAATCGCAAGGTTCTCGAGGCGGCTCTGCCCGAATCGATTCTGCCGCGTCACGTTTGGGAGACGGGTGCCCGCAAGGCGGCGAACCTGTCGAAGCTCTACGGAAACGCCAACCTCGCGCTGCTGATTTCCGCGGTCATCGCCGTATTCCTATTCGTGAGGTTCTGCCAGCCGACGCGGTCGGAGTTTTCCGAGACGATCGAATCCGCCCTGATGAGTGGCGGACTCATTATCCTGATCACGGCGGCCGGAGGGGCCTTTGGTGCGATGCTCGCTGCGGCGCAGATCGGACCCCGGATCGCGGAGTTGTTCCCCACCGAGTCCGGGGCGGCTGGCGTGGGCCTGCTGTTCCTCGCGTTCGGCATATCCGCGCTTCTCAAGGTCGCACAAGGTTCGACCACGGTGGCGGTGATCACCGCGTCGGGAATGATCGCGGCCATGATCGAGGGCGTCACCCTGGGATTCCACCCGGTCTATCTCGCCACCGCGATCGGCGGGGGAGGATTGATCGGGTCGTGGATGAATGACAGCGGCTTCTGGATCTTCTCGAAGATGAGCGGGTTGACCGAGGCGGAGGCCTTGAAGTCATGGACGCCATTGCTCTGCGTCCTGGGAGCGACCGCCTTTCTCATGAGCGTCCTGCTCTCGATCGTTCTGCCTCTTGCCTGAGCGGCGATCTACCGGGGGGCGCGGATCGTCGCGAGGGCCTCGGCACATTTCATGCCGTCGAGCGCCGCGCTGACGATACCACCCGCATATCCCGCTCCCTCTCCGCAGGGAAGGAGTCCCGCGACCTCGGGATGCTGGAGGGTGACATCGTCACGGGGAATCCGGACCGGGGAACTGGTCCGCGTCTCGAATCCGATCAGGTTGGATTCTTCGGACAGGTACCCCCGCATGCTCTTGCCGAACCGGAAGAGCCCGCCGCGTAGCCGGGATGCGATGCCTGCAGGGAGGATCTCGTCGAGGCGTGCCGGGGCCAGCCCCGGGAAGTAGCTCGTCCCGGGCAGGTCGGAGGAGTCGCGTTTCTCGAGAAAGTCGAGAAGGCGTTGGGCGGGAGCCTTCTGCCCGCCTACGCCCGCTCGCTTCGCCGCTTGTTCGAGTTCCTTCTGGAAGGCGATCCCGGAGAGAACACCGTGCTCGCGTGAGAACGCATCGGTATCCTCGGGCTCGACCGTCACGACCATTCCACTGTTCGCGAAGGGGGAGTCCCGTTTCGACAGGCTCATCCCGTTCACGACCACCTCGTCATTCGCTGTTGCGGCGGGAACGATGAAGCCGCCCGGGCACATGCAGAACGAGTGAACGCCCCGGCCCCGGATCTTCGTGGCGAGACGGTAACTGGCAGCGGGCAGAAGTCGATGGCGCTCGCTGCCGGGACGCGTGTGATACTGGATGCTGTCGATCAGGGGTTGGGGATGCTCGATGCGCACTCCGACCGCAAAGGGCTTGCGCTCGAGGAGAATTTTCCGCCGCTGAAGGAGTTCGTAGATGTCGCGGGCGGAGTGTCCGGTCGCGAGAATCACGGCATCGGATTCCAGCTCGCCGGTTTCGTTGAGAACGACCCCGCGAATGCGGCCATCCGTCAGGAGAAAATCGGTGACCTTGCTCCGAAAACGCACTTCACCTCCCGCCTCGACGATGCTGGAGCGGAGTGCCTTGACCACGTTGGGGAGGAGATTGGATCCGATGTGGGGGTGCGCCTCGATCAGGATGCGTTCCGGCGCCCCGTGCGCGACGAGAGTTTCGTAGACGGTGCGAACTGGGCCGCGCTTTGTCGCGCGGGTATAGAGTTTGCCGTCGGAGAACGTTCCCGCGCCTCCTTCTCCGAAGCAGTAGTTGGAATCCTCGATCACTTCGCCACGGCGCAGGATGGGCGCGAGATCGAACCGGCGGGCCGAGGCATCCTTGCCCCGTTCGACGACGATCGGTTTCCAGCCCAGTTCGAGACAGCGAAGAGCGGCGAAAAGTCCTGCCGGTCCGGAACCGACGATCACCGCGACCGGTGCCGAACCCGGGACCGACGGGTAGGAGACCTCGTGGGGTGGGTCGTCCGGTAGGTCCGCATCGAGACCGACTTCGAAGCGGAGGTTCACCTTGATGTCGCGCTTACGCGCGTCGAGCGAATGACGGCGAAGTCGGAGGGTGCGAATGCGGCCGGGATCGACGTCGAGCTTCTTCGCCACGGCCCGGCGCCGCCGAGACTCGTCGTCCGACTGCGGAAGCGGGAGGACGATGTCGACGAGAAGCGGGGAAGTCGTTTCCATGGTGGCGGTGACGCCTCCGGTCTTGGTCACGGGGCCGTCGACGCGAGAAATCCGGTGAGCGGGCTGGTAGCCGAAGCTCCGGATTGCACCTCGGGAATTCCGCACTCCCAGGCCAGGCGACCGGCCTCGACGGCGAGCCGGAAGGCGCGTGCCATGGTGACGGGATCGCTCGCCACGGCGATGGCCGTATTGACGAGCACCGCATCCGCACCCAATTCGAGGGCTTCGGCGGCGTGGCTCGGAACGCCGATTCCTGCGTCGACCACGACGGGAACGGTCGCCTGCGAAACGATGATCTCGATCTGTCGGCGGGTGTCGAGTCCGCGATTCGAACCGATCGGAGACCCGAGCGGCATCACGGTTGCAGTTCCGACGTCCTGGAGGCGCTTCGCGAGCACGGGGTCGGTATTGATGTAGGGGAGGACGACAAAGCCCTCCTTGACGAGAATTTCGGCGGCGGCCAGGGTTTCGATCGGATCCGGGAGGAGATAGGTGGGGTCGGGATGGATCTCGAGTTTCACCCACTTCGGGAGGCCGGCGGAAGCGGCGAGCCGGGCAAGCCGGACCGCTTCGTCCGCATTCATCGCCCCGGAGGTGTTGGGTAGGATCAGGTATTTCTCGGGATCGATGTAGTCGAGAATGTCCGCGTAGGGATCGTGTCCGCCGGAAAGATCGGCACGACGCAGAGCGACGGTGACGATTTCCGTGCCGGACTCGGTGAGGGCGTCCCGCATCGACTCGTTCGAGGAGAACTTGCCCGTTCCCACAAGCAGGCGGGAATCGAAGCTACGATCGGCAATGACGAGGGGAGTGGACATGATGCGGAGGCCGGTGGAGAGGAATCTTCGAGGGAAGACCACCAAAAAGAAAACCTCTCCGACGAGCGGAGAGGTTTTTCAAGTGAGTTTCAGGCAGAGACGCCCCCCTCACAACAACAACCAAGCAATGAAACTTCAGGCACTAAGACACCCGAAAGTCCTCGACAATGATACGTCACCTTCGCGCCCTGTCTAGCGGTGTTTGCAAAATTTGTAAAAATTTATGCGAAATCTCTCAGTATCGCGAGTTCACCCTTCCGAGCGCCCTGGCTTCACGATCAGAACAACTTCACGATCCCATAGATGCCGACCGCGACGATTGCCGCCGCACTGATCCAGAAGGCGCAGTTGTAGAACAATCCGGGCTTCAACTCTGCCGGGAGGAAGAGGTATTTGAATTGGATTGCCGCGTAGAGAACGATGAGGAGGATGGCCGAAGTGGCGATCCCTCCCAGCATGACCATCAGTCCGGGAGACTGGAAATAGAGGAAGAGCAAGGCCCAGACCACGGGAATGATCCAGGCCAGCACTGCCACGAGCCTGCTCCGGGTTCGTTCTTCTGTGAAGTCTGCCGTCGTGATCTGGGAAAACGCATCGCCGAACAATCGCGTCCACCCCGCCAGCGCACTGAGCAGCGTCGAGAAGAGAACGACGAAGGCTCCCGCGAGGAACACATTCTTTGCCCCTGCTCCGAGCGTGTCGGTATACATCTTCGACAGGACCTCGATGATTTCCCTCTTGTCGGGAATGAGTCCCTGGGCATGAAGCACGGCCGCACCGAGAAGGTAGAATGCCGCCGTCACGATGGTGTAGGCGACCATCGCGAGGAGAGCGTCGAGATACATCACGCGAATCCAGCCCTTGGCCCTACGTCGCCAGGCGTCCGAGTCTTCCCGCGGACCGGTCTTGGCCGCATAGCCCTTCTCGAGAAGCCAGTAATTGTACATCATGATCTCGTCGCCGCCGACTCCGGTGATACCGAAGGCTCCGATTGCGGCGGCGAGAGCGAACTTGGGGAGATCGAAGGTGAGGCCGCTCGCGACGTCGGAAAACTCGAGGGCGTATTCGGTCCGCTGCAGCATGATCAACGAAGCGAGCGTCAAAAGAGTAAACAACCCGATCATGACCAACGAGATACGCTCGATCGGCGTGTACCAGCCGCGGAAGACCAGCAAGGAGACGGAAGGGGCGAGGATGAGCGTCCAGGCGAGCAGCGGCACGCCCGGCACGATCTGATTCAAAATGATGGCGACTCCCCCGATGATTCCTCCGACCTGAAGGAACTTCAGAGTCATGAGCAGGAGCCAGGCCCAGATCGTCCAGTGCGCGCGTCCGAACCGGGGTCCCGGGAGCCGGTTGAAGGCGGCAAATGTCGTTTCCCCTGAGTAGATGGCGTGCTTACCGAATTCCAGTTGTACCGTCACCTTGACGAGGCAACTCACGAGAACGACCCAGAGGGTAACGAAACCGGCTTCCGCGCCGAGAAGGGTGGTGGAAATGAGTTCGCCCGATCCCACGATCGACGCCGAGAGGATGAAGCCGGGACCGAGGTAGCGAACCTTGTCGCGAAGGTGGACCGGGGGCTCCTGGATCCGGGAGGATCCCACATCGTAGGGGTTGGCGGGCATGGTGGGGGGTGATCTCCACCGGACCGGTCTCGCTGGGAAACCACGCCCGGAGGAGTGCGAAGTGAGGGGGAGAGCGGGATGCCACTCGGCCCCTTTTTTTCCCCGGTTTGGCGCGACACGCTATTCGGAGGGAGTCTCGGTGATCCCGGGCCAGTCGTCGGTGCGGAAAGGCGTGACCGGCAGATTCGCGAACTTGCCGTCCCGAAGGTTGCCGAACGGATTCTCACCCCAGGCGTAACGAACGGCGACCGGATTCTCGACGGCGTCGCTCCACACCTCGACCGTGTTTGCCCCGGTCACCCTGGCATCGGCCCAGTGCCATTGCTTGTCCTCGCCGGCGATCGCAAACCCGGTCGCGTGGGGCGTGTCGAAGGTGTAGAGGCCCTCGTCGACGTGGGCGAAGGACAGGGTGGCTTTGTTTCCGTCGACCGTCATCGATTCGAACTCGGGACTGCGCCACGCGACGTCCTTCCCGTAGTCCCGGGCGAGCGCGATTCGGGCAAGTCGCCTCGCGACACCCTGCTTGTCGCGTGGGTGGATGTCGCGGCCCTCACCGATGTCGTAGATCACGGCCTGGCCGGTGTTGGGGAGCGAGAGAGTGTTGGTCTGGGATTCCCGCAGTTCCGCCCACGAACTGTCTCCGGGTTCTTCCACCTCGTCCCGGAAGTCGGCGAGTTGAACCCAGTAGAACGGAAAGTCGCCCTGGCCCCAGGCCTTCCGCCATTCGCTGATCATGAGGGAAAAAAGATCATCGTATTGATGGGCGCGATCCGCGTTGCTCTCGCCCTGGTACCAGATCGCTCCGCGCACGCCATATCCGATCAGGGGATTCAGCACGCCTGCCCAGAGGTTGCCGGGACGATGCTGGCCGCCGAGGAGATTGCGCGGGGCGCGCGGGACCTGCTTTCCTGCCTCGCGGGCGGCCGCCGCTTTCTCTCTCCAGGCGGCCATCTCCTTCTCGTAGTCGAAGTTCGCCTCGATTTCCTCCCACTGAGCGATGTAATCGGCAAAGCGACCGTCTTCCTCGAGAACGGGGCGATGCACCCAGGCCTCGGCGGCGGATCCGCCCCAGGCGTTGTCGATCAGTCCGACCGGGACTCCGAGTGTCTGGTGCAACTGCCGGCCGAAGAAGTAGCCGACGGCCGAGAAGTCACCGACCGTTTCCGGGGTGCAGAGTTCCCATTGGCCCTGGAAATCATCCTGGAGTTCCTGGGTCCCGGTCTGGGGCACCGAAATCAGGCGAATGTTCGGATAGTTCGCTGATGCCCGCTCGAGCACCGGGTCGAAGGCCTGACTGACCGACCATTGCATGTTCGACTGACCCGAGCAGATCCAGACCTCACCGATCACGATGTTCGAGAGGATGCGCTTTTCGGCACCGGCGGTGATCGTCATTCGCAGGGCGTGGGGTGTCACTTCGAGCGGGGCGAGGCGGACTTCCCAACGTCCGTCGTCGCCCGTCGTCGTTTCTTGCGATTGATCCGCGATGGCGACGGTGACCTTCGTCTGGGGCGCGGCCCATCCCCAGATGGGGAGTTCCTGCCCGCGTTGCAGGACCATGTGATCACCGACGAGGGCGGGTAGCCGCAACTCGGCCTGGGCCGTGAGAGCGAGGGACAGACTGGCGAAAATTGAGAGGAAACCGAATCTCATGGCCCGTTTTGTAGGGAAAAGGGTGAAAGCGCGCAACGACAAATCCATCCGCTTTCGTGGTGCGGGGCACCGTTTCGACCGAACGAGATGCTCGGCGACGAGAGGAAGCCATTGACCCTTCTCCGATCCGGGGGAAAGTCGCCCGGTGCCGATATACCTCCTGATTCCCTTCGCGTCGGCGGTGACCTACGCTCTCGGATCCATCGCGATCAAGCGCGCCCTGAGCGAGGGAACGACGATGGATCAGGCCTTCTACTACGCGAACTTCGTCCTCGGGGCCGTTTTTCTTCCGTTCTTCTTCCTGGAGACGCGCGCGATCGACTGGACGCTGGCATGGCAGCCGGCCCTGATGGGACTCGCTTTCCTCTCAGGCACCTGGTTGACCTTCGTCGCGATCCGGATGGGGGATGTATCGCTCGTGACGCCGATCATGGGAACCAAGGTCGTGTTCGTGGCGATCGGCGCCGTCTGGCTCATGGGGGAGACGCCGAGCCTCCTGCTCTGGATCGCAGCGGCTTTTACGGCCGCCGGGATTTTCATCATGGGACTGGCGGACCTGCGCGGGGTTCGTGCTGTCGTTCCGACCGTCGGGATCACTCTGGCGAGCGCGGGAATTTTCGGATTGTGCGACGTGATGGTGAGTGCCTGGTCGCGGGACTTCGGGGCGAAAACTTTTCTCGCGCTCGGCACGATGGGCGTGACCGGATTCAGTGTGATCAAGTGGGTGGTTTCCGGGTGCGTCTCCCTTCGCGTTCCGAGCGGAGCGGTGCTCTGGGTCTGGGTAGGGTCGTTCGCGATCGCTCTCCAGGCAGCCGCCCTCGGGTTGGCGCTCAGCTTTTACCGCGATCCTACCGGGATCAACGTGGTCTACGCGTCCAGGGGGTTGTGGGTCATCGTCCTCATCGTCGGCCTGGGTGGCTGGCTCGGGAATCGCGAGCACCACGCGTTGGGCCGGGCTTTTCTCTGGAGGATCGGGGGGACGATCCTGTTGACGACGGCCATCGTGATCGCAGTGTTTGATCGCTCGGGTGCACGGTGATAGGTCTTGAGATATCGATGATTGATGGAACGACGGAAGTGCCTGCGACCATCGGGGTGATCGCGGGTAATGGAATCTATCCGGAAACCTTTGCGCGGGCGGCACGAAAGGCGGGCGTGGAGAGGATCGTGGTCGCTGCCTTCAAGGGGGAAACCGTGCCCGAACTGGCGGAGTGCGTCGATGTGATCGAATGGATGCGCGTCGGACAGCTCGGGAAAATGGTCCGCTTCTTCCAGGATCATGAGGCGACCAGCGCCGTGATGGTGGGGCAGATTGCACCGTCGAATCTCTTCGACCTGCGTCCCGACCTCAGGCTCCTGAAGATGCTGGCACGTGTCCGCGAGCGGAACGCCGAGTCGCTCTTCGGGGCCATTGCGGATGAACTGGAGGAGGGCGGTGTCTCCATCCTCCCTGCGACGACCTTTCTCGAGGATCTCCTCCCCGGGAAAGGAGCGGTGTGCGGACCCGCGCTGAGTGCGCGCCAGGAAGACGATGCCTCCTTCGGCTTTCGGATCGCAAAGGAGACGAGCCGGCTCGACATCGGTCAGACCGTGGTCGTCAAGAAGGGAACGGTCCTGGCGGTGGAAGCCTTCGAAGGGACCAATCGCTGCATGGAGCGGGGCGGAGCCCTGGGAAAGGGAGGGGCGATGATGGTGAAGGTATCCAAACCGAACCAGGACTTTCGCTTCGATGTGCCGGTCGTCGGGCCGGCCACGATCGAGACGGCGGCGCGGTGCGGCATCAGTGCCATCGTGGTCGAGGCGGACAAGACCCTCATACTGGGAATGGAGGAGGTCGAGTCGTTCTGCCGAAGCGAGAAAGTCAGCCTCGCGGCGAGATAGCCTGACGGGCCGACATTTCCGTTGACCGGGATGGTGATCGGCCATAGCTGAACGCCATGACAGTCAAAGCCGGGGTGGTCGGCGTTGGAGCGATTGGGCGGAATCATGCGCGCATCTATGCGGAGCTGGATACGGCGGAACTGGTGGCGGTCTACGATGCCAATCGAGAGGCCGCCCTCGAGATAGCGGAGCGGTTTGGCTGCGTTGCGGCGGAAAGCCTGGAGCAGTTGATCGGAGAGGTGGACGTGGCATCGGTTGCCACACCGACCGTGACGCACCGGGAGATCGGCGGCCGGTTGCTCGAAGCGGGCCGGCACGTGCTCGTCGAAAAACCGATCTCCGATTCGGTCGATGAGGCGCGCGTTCTCATCGATCTCGCCCAACAGAAGGGAAAGGTCCTGCAGGTCGGACACATCGAGCGATTCAATCCCGTCATGAGCCAACTGGAATCGCATCTCGATCGCCCCCGTTTCATCGAGTCTCACCGGTTGTCGCCGTTTCCCCAGCGGAGCCTCGATATCGGAGTGGTTCTGGATCTGATGATTCACGACCTCGACATCATCCTGCATCTCGTCGATTCGGCCGTCGCCCATATCGATGCGGTGGGAATCCCTGTCCTGACACGGCGCGAGGACATCGCCAACGCTCGCATTCGCTTCGAGAATGGGTGTGTCGCGAACGTGACCGCGAGTCGGATCAGCCCCGAAAGAATGCGCAAGATCCGGGTCTTCCAGGGGGATGCCTACCTGTCGCTCGATTACCAGGATCAGAGTGGATGGATCTACCGGCGCGCGGATGGGCAGATCCACCGCAGCGAAGTCGAGGTGGAGAAAGACGAGCCCTTGAAGTGCGAGCTGGCGGCATTCGTGAAGTGTGCGGCCGAAGGGACTGTACCGAGGGTCTGCGGCCAACAGGGAGCCGCCGCGCTCGACGTGGCGCTCGAGATCACGCGAATCATCGAGGAAGGGAATTCGCAAAATCGCGATTAATATTTAATAATATTAAAAGAAATGATTGAGAAGGTGGTTAATTTATTTTAGATTTTAACCATCTACATGAGTAAGTTTTTTGTGTGTCTCATCGGGGTTTCGTTTTTCGGTCTTACATCACACCTGGGTGCGGACGCTGGCCGCCAGCTCCGCGATTTCCGTCCAATCGCCCCGATCGGGGGTGTGGCCGGCGAGGGCGAGACCGGTTTGGTGCCCCACCCCTCGAGAGACTCCCGCCAGGCCACCAAGATGGGATGGGCCTACTTTGACCGGGAGCAATGGGATGAGGCGCGCGAATGGTTCCTGGAAGCTTTGGGCCGAAACGCGGAAAATACCGAGGCGGCGGAGGGCCTGGTCATGACGATATACAGGGCGGAGGGCGCGAGAGTGGCCTATGATCTCAGCCGCGAACTCGAGCCGAAGGTGTCCTGGCTTCCGCGCATGGTGATGGAGGCGGTGGAAGGCGAGGTGAAGGGCTATCTCGGCGAGGGAAAGCTCGAAGAGGCGAACCGTCTCCTCGCCTCGTTTCCGGCGGATGAGAAAGCTCTCGAAGCCCCCCGGGCGGATCTGGAGGAAATGCGCTCCCGCCTGTCCGACCGGGCCCGCCCCGTGCGTTCGACCGCACACGATGGGGGAGCCGACCTGCCCACGGCGGTGGAGTATGCGCTTTCACAACTCGAGTGAGGGTGCGACCGACGAGAGTGTCCCGGTTTTCGGGTCGCAGGTGCCCGCGGGTCGTGAGCCTGGGGAAGGAGGTGGTCCTCCAGTGGCTCTAATTTGCGTGAGAAATCGAATTATCCATGGAAAAACAAAATAATTCGACTGGGGTGGAGAATTCGCATAAGCTGGACGCAGAAGCGCGACGCGCCACCGGAGTTTCCGGCTCGTTCCTCTGCGATCATGATTCTCTCCGACTACGGTTCCGCGATCGTCACTCCACCCTCCTATGAGCGCAACGATGTGGCACACCTCGCCCTTCCTTCCCTCCCGGGAGACGATCCGCCTCAGCGGTTGGTGATTGGCGGACCGAGTGGATGCGGGAAGCGCGGCTTGGTGAGTATTTCGCTGGCTCGCAGGTTCTCGTCCGGCCCGGAACCTCTGCCGGTTTCCGAAGTTCGCGTTGAACCGGGCGAGAAATGGGGATCCCTCGCTTGGCGGTGCCTCGAGGCGGTGAGCTCCCACGATCCGGGTGCGGAAGAGTTTGAGACCGTGGACCAGGCGGGAGGTGGGTCGATTTTCACTGCCGTTCGCGGCTGGGCGAAGCGAGATGGGGCGATCGCGTCGAAGGATGGCGCGGACCGGATTCGACGAATCCTCCTGGTGGAGGGGATCGATCGTATGCCGATTGAAGCGGATTCGGTTTCTCTCCTCCGAATTCGCGAAACCGCACGGTCGGAGTTCGCGGGATTGGTGCGGATCCTCGACGAGATCGGGGAGGCGGGTACGACCCTGATCGCGGTCACGCTGCGAACCTGGCTTCGCGAGGACTTTTTCGTGGCGTTGGATCAGGCTGGCGACAAGGCGCGGTGGCGTGAGATCCTCTTGACGTTTCCGGCGGCCGATGAGTGTCGGAGAATCGTCGAGGCTGCGTGGCAGGGGGAACTCGATTCGGAGGGGAGCCATGAAGAGGTGCCGGAGTCTCTTCCCGGATTGGTGGCGGAGATCGCGAAACACCCCGCCGTGCTCGCCGTGCTCCCGTCCATCCTCGAAGAATGGGACCGACGGGGCCGGCCCGGTGAGAAGTCCGCCTTGTCGGGGGCTGTCGCTGCCGCCGTGTGCCGCGTGGCCCAGGAGAGCTTTTGGGCCCAGGATGTCAGCCGACAGAAGATCTGGGCGGAGTTGTGGCACGCCTTTGACGAGCACGGCGGGGAGGGCATTTCTGTCGAGGAGATGGCGCAGGATGGAGAGTGGTGGCTCCTGGCGCTCGAACTGACCGAGAGCCGGGTCCTGAGGATGACGAAGGGCGAGGCGGGCGTGGTTCGCTTCTCACCCCTGCATCCTGTTCTGCTTTCGCAATGGGGCAAAGCCATCGACTGGCGTGCCAATCCGTCGCCGTCGCTCTCGTTGATCCGAAGGCTGGAGGATGCCGCGGTTGCCTGGGAGGCAGGCGGGCGAAACCCGGGGAGGCTGCTCCTCGAGGAAGCCGCTCTCGCTCGCGCCCTTTCGGTGGCTGGAGACAGGATCCTGGGCCGCCAGATGTCACCGTTGTGTCGCGACTATCTGCGACACTCTCGGCGAAAGTTTCGCGGCGAGGCGTGGGCCCCTGTGCGCTGGGGGGCCGGCCTGTGTCTCGCGGCGGTTTCGATCGGCTGGATCACGTTCGTCCTGTGGAACGGGGGCGAGCGGCACGCCATGGCGCGGCCCACCGTGGCCACCGCCGTGCCGGAGATCTCCGCCATTCGTGTCGCGATTCCTGAAGCGGAATCCGAAGTGTTTCCCGATCCGGGAGCCGTGTCCGCCTTGCCCAGCGGGGTGGCTCCTGCCGTAGCACGAAATGAAAGCGAAGGCGCAAGCCACGACCGAGACGAAGCAACAGCCCGGGTCGCGGAGAGCAGGCCACCGGCGACGGGAGATCGACCTGATCCTGTCCTGGCGCAGCTCATCGATTGGCATCTTCGGTTCCGTGGCGCATCGGGACAAGCCGATCGAAAGGAAACGCGACGTGAACTGGCCCTGGTGATGGGCAAATGGGGCGAGCGAAGCGGCTATCCCGAAGTGGTCGAGGCCGCATGGAAAATCGCCTTTTCTCCGCAGGCCAACAGCGATCACGAGTCCGTTCTCACCCCGGAGTTGAGGCTTCTGATGGCCCGAGTCGCCTGGCGATCCGGCGATCGGTCGGCCGCCGCCAGGTTCCTGGCCGACGAACCGAGACGCGAAGGCACGAGTGAGCGAGGTCGAAGTTTGCTCCGAATTCTCGAGGCGTGGGAGAGCGGTGATACGGAAAGTGCGCGCCAGCTACTCGCCGAGACGAAGGATCAGGGTGAGCCGGCTCCGCTTCCCCTTCCGTGGCTAAGCCTGATGCGGTGAAAAGGGGCAGGCGACTACTCGGGCAGGGCCTCGGAGGATCCCTGCCGGAGGTTCTCGCGCCTCTGCCGCCGCCAGTCCCTGCGGTGGTGAAGCATCCAATCGATCAGGGCGGCATCGAAACCAATGTCTCGCCGAGCCTGCTCGGACTTGAGCCACTTGTGGCGGAGGATCTCATCTCGTTCCGCTAGGAACTCCTGGTAGAGGTGAGACTTGGCGACCAGGGGATCGGGGGACGAATCGGACATGGCCCAGAATAGGGAAAACCCGGGTAAAGATGATACGACCGGGAACACTTGGCAACAACCTTGTTGCGAAAATCGCCGAAGAGGCCAGGGCTTACGCATGAAGCGGACAAATGATTTCAGCGCGGAAGTTTGGATCGAGCATGGCTTTGAGTCGTTTCTTGGGAAGAGTCGCTTTGGAGGGATGGGAGCGCAGCAGGTGG
>Ga0180430_10001750_pt1 | contig 20610 bp, 11 predicted proteins | sample SS_ome_9_FD_132999 | JGI IMG/M metagenome (GOLD analysis project Ga0180430, IMG submission 132999) | Hypersaline lake sediment archaeal communities from the Salton Sea, California, USA - SS_1_S_2 metaG | ecosystem: Environmental > Aquatic > Non-marine Saline and Alkaline > Hypersaline >... | reverse complement strand
GATCCGGTTCACGTAGACCCGCGCCGTGAGCGGATTCTGAGGGTCGACGATCTTTTCCGCGAGGTCGAGGCGGCCGCTGTTCTCCTTCGTGAAAGGCTCCTGTTCCGGTTCCAGAATCTTCAGAAACCGGCGGGGAACGCGGTCTCCCCGGCTGCCGGGTTCTCCGCGAATGAGGATCGTCGGCGTGACCGGTCTCGGCTTTTCAAAAATCGTCATGGCCCGGGCCGGTGCGCCGTCGTGAAAGAGCAGCAACTCCGCGAGATCGGTCTGCTTGATCGTGTCCGCCTTGTTTCGGTTACCCCGCTTGGAGTCGCCGGCTTTCTCGATTTTCGCATCGATCGCCTTGCGCTTTTTGGCGTAGTCCTCCGCCAGCTTCGCCGCGGGCTCGTAGCCGCGGATTTCGGGAAGCTCTTCCACTTCCCAGGGGACCGGTCGATCCAGGGACTGGAACACACCGTAGAGCGAGTAGTAGTCCGCCGTCGGGATCGGCTCGAACTTGTGGTCATGACAGCGGGAGCAGGAGACCGTCATGCCGAGAAGACCGCGCGTGGTGACGTCGATCATGTCATCGTAGAGGTCGCCGGTCTGGTTGAAGTGCGGCGACACCGAGAGAAACCCGAGCGCGGCGAGCGTAGGATCGTCTCCGCTGTGTCCCATGAGATCCGCCGCGAGTTGCTCCTTGACGAAGAGGTCGAAGGGCTTGTCCTCGTGGAACGACTGCACCACATAATCGCGATAGGTGAAGGCGAAGGGATAGTAGTAGGGCGTCCTCGTTCCGCTCATCGACGTGTCCGCATAGCGCGCCACGTCGAGCCAGTAGCGGGCGATGTGCTCGGCGAAGCGGGGCGAGGCGAGCAGGTCGGAGACGCGGGCTTCGAGATCGAGTGGAGCCTTGGCCGTGATCGCCTCCTCCGGCGGAAGTCCGGTGAGACGATAGCTCAACCTCCGCAGGAGAGTCCGCGAATCGGCGGCCGGGGAAGGCGTGAGCCCTTTCTCCGCGAGCTTCGCGTAGACGAAGCGATCGACGGGATTCTCGTTCCAAGCCGGGTCGGCGACCTCCGGCGGGTCCACCGCCTTCACTGGCTGGAAGGACCAGTGATCCTCCGCCTTTTCAAAGATGACCTCCTGGTCTCCGAGTTGGGAAAACTCCGTCTCCCCCATGTCTTCGGCCGGTCCCGCCGCTCCGTCGCGGACCCACTTTTTCAGCACCGCGATCTCGGCATCCTCGAGTCGATATTTCGGCGGCATCTCGAAGTCCGGATCGGTGTATTCGACCGCTTCGATCAGCAACGATGCTTTCACGTTCCCCGGCACCACCGCCTTATCCGTGTCACCACCCTCAAGCCAGCCGCTCTCGCGGTCGAGAAGGAGACCACCCTTCTGCTGACCCTCGGCCTCGGAATGACACTCGTAGCAATGCTTCACGAGCAGGGGCCGGACCCGCCGCTCGAAAAACCCGGTTCCGCTCATCTCCGCCGCCGGCTTGGCGAGAGCGGAAAGCGGGAAAAGAGAAACGGCCCCCAGGAGCACGACCAGGGCCGGCGCAGTCGCGGAATTTCCCTTCCGGTTCACCATCGCGCGACGGTTCCCTGTTCGAGGCATGACTTGTCTTGGGGAGGTAGCTCTTGGCGTGGTCATCGTGTTTCGGAGTCGGAAAAGATTCATTGTGGATTCGGGGTGTGGCGCTCGACTCAATCGTTGAAGCGTGCGGTGTTCGGACTCGGCCCAACTTTCAAAATAGCGCACCCCGGTGTCGGTGACCTGTCCCGAGATCTCGGGACGTCGACCCGCGCCCTGTCATGGAAACGCAAAGGGAGGCAAGAAAGAGTGTCGGCTGGATACCGGTTTCCTGGGTGAGCGATCTTGGGCAGGGAGTCAGTCTCTCATTCGCACCGCCATGCTACCGCCCCTGGTCGATTGGCGTTCTTTCCGCCAAAACCAGTCTTCTTCCGTTCGTCGGGATCAGGCCGAGACCCTTCATTGCTTCTTTGCCGGAGCCCTGCGCGCCGGCATGGGCCGCTCGATCATCGGGTGCATCTCGTCCTGCCATTGCTCGAATTGCTTTGCGAGGCGTTCGGTGATTTCGGGAAACTCGGTAGCGACGTCCTGGAGTTCGCCGGGGTCGCGGGACAGGTCGTAGAGCTCCCAGGGACGGCGTGCGGGCGTTTCGTCCTCCGTTTCCCCGGTGGCGATGGGCTGGTCGTTTCGGATCGCTTTCCAGTCGCCGGAGCGAATCGCGAACTGGTGCAGGGTCCGCATGTGGACCCCGGGGTCACGCTGGTTGGGACGAGCCCACTGACGCTGCTGCCAGCAGAGAAATTCGTGAGGATCACCGGAGACCTCGCCCTTCAGGAAGGGCAGAAGATTGACGCCGTCGATTTCGCGATCGGTGGGAATCTCGATCCCGGCGGCGGCGAGGGCGGTGGGAAAGAGATCGAGACTGCTGCTCAGTCCGGCGAAGGTCTCGCCCTCGGGCAGGGTGCCGGGCCAGCTCACGATCATGGGAGTGCGGACGCCGCCCTGCTGGAGGTCGAATTTGTGGCCGCGGAAGGGAACGTTGCGCGCGGTGTTGCGGGTATGCCTGGCGGCGTTGTTCCCCCCTCCCCCGTTGTCATTGAGGAAAACGACGAGCGTGTTCTCGCGAAGGTCCTTCGCTTCCAGGGCATCGAGCACCTCGCCGACGGCCCGGTCGATCGCGACGATCATGCCGCCGTAGATGCGGCGTTCGGGGCTGATCCAGTCGGCGTCGATGAGGGCCTGGTCTTCGTCGAGGGAATGGAGCGGCGCGTGCGGGGCATTGAAGCCGAGGTAGAGGAAGAAGGGTTTGCGGTTTTTGGTTTGACTCGGCACCCCCGCCTCGTCCTTCCGGCTGCCTTCGGCAGTCTGTCTCGCTCCGCTCGGCTGCGGTTCGCGGTTGTTTCCGGCCTGGCGCTCGATGAAAGCGGCGGCTTCGTGGCCGAAGAAGTCGGTCAGGTATTCGGGTGCGTCGAAGGAAACGTAGTCGCCGTTTTCGAAACGCAGGAGCGAAGTGCCGGCCCAGAAGTCGTCCATACCGCCCTCGATCCCGACGAATTCGTCGAAGCCGCGTTCGTGCGGGCCGGGCAGGAGCCAGGGAAGCGGTTTACCGTTTCCGCTCAGGTGCCACTTGCCGACGTTGGCGGTGCGGTAGCCGTGGTCCTTGAATTCATCGGCGAGGGTGCGCTCCCGGACCCAGAGACGATTCTCTTCCGGGGTGTAGGCGTTGTCGTAGATGCCGAAGCGATGCTGGTAGCGACCGGTGAGCAGGCCCATGCGCGAGGGCACGCAGATGGGCGCGGAGACGTGGGCGTTGGTGAGCTTGACCCCGGTGTCGGCGAGTCGCTGCAGGTTCGACGTGGGGATCTCCGACTCGCCGAACATGGGCAGGTCGGCATAGCCCATGTCGTCGGTGAGGATGATTACGACGTTGGGCTTTTCGGGATTGGCGAGGCCCTCACGCGGAGCCGCGGAGACGCAGAGGAAGGCAATGGAAAGGATGAGTAACGGCTTCATTGGACAGGAACTCGGTAGTGGGCGTGAAATCCTGAACGGCAGGCCTGCGAGCTCACGCCAGGATGTCTCTGATGACATGTCCATGCACGTCGGTGAGGCGGCGCTCGAAGCCGTTGTGGTAGTAGCTGAGCCGCTCGTGATCCAATCCGAGGAGGTGGAGGATGGTGGCGTGAAAGTCGTAGACGGTGGTGACGTTTTCCACCGCCTTGTAGCCGAAGGCGTCGGTGGCGCCGTAGCTCATACCGGGCTTGACGCCGGCACCCATCATCCAGGTGGTGAAGCCGTCGGGATTGTGATCGCGTCCGCTCGCCCCTTTCTGGAAGGTCGGCATGCGCCCGAACTCGGTGGTCCAGACGACGAGGGTGTCCTCGAGGAGGCCGCGGCGTTTCATGTCCTTGAGCAGGGCGGCACAGGGCTGGTCGAGGACGGGTCCGTGGACGCTGTATTGCTCGACGATCTTCTTGTGTCCATCCCAGTTGCTGACGCCTTCGCCGCCGGTCTGGTAGGCGCCGTTGAAGAGCTGGACGAAACGCACGCCCTGCTCGAGGAGTCGCCGGGCGAGGATGCAGTTCTTCGCGAAGCTGGCCTTGAGCGGATTGCCGGTATCATCGGCGCCGTACTCCTTGAGGAGGCTCTTCGGCTCGGTGGAGAGATCGGTCACCTCGGGCACGCTGAGCTGCATCCGCGCGGCGAGTTCGTAGCTGGAGATGCGGGCGGCGAGTTCGCTGTCGCCGGGGAAACGGGCGAGATGATGCTCGTTGACCCGCTGGAGGAACTCGCGAGCGGCGCGGTCGGTTTTCTTGTCGACCCCGGAGGGCGCCGCGAGATTGGCGAGCGGCTTGGAAGCGTTGAACTCGGTGCCCTGGTAGGCGGCGGGGAGGAAACCGGGGCCCCAGTTGTTCACGCTCGACTGCGGGGTGCCGCGCGGATCGGAGATCGCGACGTAGGCGGGCAGGTTCTCGTTCTCGGTTCCGAGGGCCCAGGTCGTCCACGCGCCCATCGAGGGAAAGCCGTCGAGGGTGTAACCGGTCGACATGAAGTTCTCGCCAGGACCATGGGTGTTGGTCTTGCCGGTCATGGAATGGATGAAACACATGTCGTCGGCGAGTTCGGCGAGATGCGGGACCAGCTCGGAGACCATCTTGCCGGTTTCGCCGCGGGGCTTGAACTCCCAGGGACTCCTGGTGAGGTTGCCCTGTTCCCCCTGGAAAGTGACGAGGTCCTCCGCGCCCGGCATGGGCTGGCCGTGTCGCTTGATCAGTTCCGGCTTGTAATCGAAGGTGTCGATCTGGCTGCACGCTCCCGAGCAGAAAATGACGAGCACCTTCTTCGCCGCGGCAGGATGATGGGAATACCGTCCGGCGAAGGGACGGGACGGATCGATCTCGGGACGAATGGGGCCTCCCGCGGAATTGGCGAGCAGTCTGTCCTGGCCGAGGAGACTGCTCAGGGCGATCCCGCCCAGGCCGCGGGCGGTGTCGCCGAGGAAGTGGCGTCGATTGAGAAGCGTGTTCATGGAGAAAATCGATTCAACAGGGTTGGGCCGCTGAGGCAATCGGGCAGGGTCTCGGATTAGGAGAAGAGATTGAAAAACCGGGGAAAAACGCGGACACTGAGGGGAGTGATCGCAATCGACAAACGCTGCGCCGATGGCAAAACGCCCGATCTCCATCCCGCTCAGATCGAGGCCTATCGTCGGATGTCACCGCAGGAAAAACTGAGGTTGATCGGCCGGACTTTTTGGGACGCCTGGCGAATAAAGGCGGCAGGCTTAAAGAGTCAGCATCCCGATTGGACGGATGAACGGATCGCCGACGAAACCCGCCGGATTTTCCTTCATGGCGGCACCTGATGATCCAGCGGTGCCGTTTCTGAGTTTCGTGAAGCCTCTGGAGGAGGCTGGGATGCGCTACATGGTGACGGGTTCGATCGCCTCGATGTTCTATGGAGAGGTTCGAATGACCCACGACATCGATCTGGTCCTCTTTCTCCCGGAGACGAAATCGGCTGAGTTGGCGGGCCTTTTTCCCCTCGAAGAGTTCTACTGCCCTCCGGAGGAAGTGATTCGGATTGAAAGCGCCCGGTCGTCGGATGGTCATTTCAACCTGATTCAGCATTCGACTGGTTTCAAAGCGGACGTCTATCTTGCAGGAAACAGTGACCTCATGCTCTGGGGCCTGAGTCAAGCTCGCGCGGTCGAATTCGAGGGAGGGACACTGAGGATTGCCCCTCCGGAATACGTCGTGGTGCAGAAGCTGGAATACTATCGCGCTGGGGGCAGTGAGAAGCATGTCAGGGACATTCGGGCAATGAAAGAAATCGGTTGGGATAGCGTGGATGAGGCGTTGCTGGAGGGAAAGGTGAAGGAACTTGGATTGGAGAAAGTGTGGGAGGAAGTCTCTTCGGCCGATTGAGATTCCGTAGAGGCGGCGTCTCTCCGCCGAAAGAGATGAATAGCGGTTTGTGAAAATCGGTAGCGGGAAGCCGCCGCTACGGGATGAAGACAAATTCGTTCGAATTCAGCAGCACGCGGGCGAACTGCACGAGGCCCTCGCGCTCGATGAAATCGACCGAGTCGGCGAGGATGGAAGAATCGGGCGGTCGCTGGTAGCAGAGCTGCCAGGCACGCTCGACCTGGCCGGCCGGTTCCTTCCCGGCCTCGCGCTCGAGGCGCTCCGCGAAGAGCCCGGCCTGCTGCATGAGGAACCCGCTGTTGAACAGGTTGAGCGCCTGCAGCGGCGTGGTCGACCGGCTGCGCTTCGGCACGACCTGGCTGGCGTCGGGGCAGTCGAAGGCACCGAAGACGTTGTCCTTTTCCTGGCGCACCTTGGTCATGTAGATCATGCGGCGCCAGTCTTCGGGACCGTAGGAGCCCTTCGGGTGGTAGTGGCGTACGTTTTCCGCCACGACCTCGAAGGCGCTGAACCCGGGGCCGCCCCTCGCCTCGAGATCGAGCGCGCCGGAGGCGGCGAGGACGGAATCGCGAATGCCCTCCGCTTCGAGTCGACGCGGAGGAAACCGCCAGAGCAGGCGCGAGGCGGCATCGACTTCCATCGCTTTGGACCGGGGCTCGTTGCCCTGTCTCCAGGTCGCGGAGTGCAGGAGCAGCCGGTGCATGTGCTTGATCGACCAGCCGCTCTCCATGAACTCGACGGCGAGCCAGTCGAGCAACTCGGGATGGGTCGGCGGTGTGCCGTTGCGTCCGAAGTCGCTGGGCGTATCGACGATTCCGGTGCCGAAATGGAACTGCCAGAGACGGTTCACGAGCACGCGCGCGGTGAGCGGATTCTCCTCGCTCGCGATCCAGTCGGCGAGGGCGAGACGGCGCTCCTGTTCCGGCGCGTCCTTCGACAGATCGAGCGAGGCAAAGACGGCGATGCCGCCGGGTTTCACCTCTTCGCGTTTCATCGCGGGTTCGCCGCGGTAGAGGCGGTGGGTCGGCCCAGGCTGCTCGAACTGCCCGGCGTAGACCATGCCGGACTCCTGGAACTCCGCTTTCTGCTCGCGGGCCGCGATGAGTTCCTCGAGCCACTTTCGACCTTCCTCCGCTTCTTCGTCCGGGAAGCCGGAAAACTCGTAGTCCCCACCCGGTGAGGCCTCACCGAAGGGCCAGCGGTCGCTCGAACCCGCCACCGTCTCCCAGGCTCCCGGTTCGTTCGCCACTTCGATGCGGTAGCGGGTGGCGATGCGATCGTCGAAATGGCCTTCGCGGTCGCGACCCCAGATGATGCGATCAATGGTCATCGGCTCCGGCAACTCGATCTGGACCCAGGCGCCTTTCGCGTCCTTCGCGATCCAGCTACGATCGTTGCCATACTGCCCGTCGTTGATGTGGGCGAGCCGATGCTTCGGGTGCACGAAATCCCCCGAAGACGAGGCCACGGCGCCCGTCTTCGCGAGGGCGACGTTGGTCTCGCCGGAGAAGACCTCCAGTTCGTCGATGCAGACCTGGCCACGATTCGTCTCCTCGATCGTGAACCGGACGAAGCGTGTCTCCCGGGGCGGGAAGGCCTCCACGTTCTTCCGGGCGTTCACCGCAGGGCGGTAGGTTGGCGCGCTCGCCTTCTTCTCCTCTTCGATCGGTTGAAAAATGACCACGTCTCCGGTGATGGCGGTGCCGGTCTCGCCACCCTGGAGTATCACCGAATCGGTGGGCGAAAGATCGAACACTCCAGCGTCGTGGAGACCGCTCCAGCGTTTCCTGCGATCCACCTTGCCTTCGCCCCCCGCCGGGAGTTGCTGGTTCACCACGGCGATCTCCTCCCGACCGGCGGCGGTCTCGAGCAGGTAACGCGCGTCGGGGGAATGACTCGGGAAACCGGCGCCCCAGCTCAGCCAGATGCGGTATTTTCCACGCACCCCGGGCGCATAGCGGGCCACGTCCTGTCCGGTCTGGTTGCCCCAGAAGGTGTAGGCTCCCCGACTCAGGTCCGGCCGTGGTCCGATCAGATCTCCGGCCTCGCCGCGACGCTCCACGAGTGCCTGCGCGTCGCGATCGTCGATTGCGATGATGGCGTCGGTTTTCTTTGGAATGAACTTCCGCAGGTTGCGGGACAAGTCCGCAATCCGCTCGTCGATCACGGCAATTTCCCGCTGCGTCTCCGGTGGCAGGGGCAGCCTGCGGTCGGCGTGGGTGACCCCGGCGAAGATGGCCTGCATGCCGTAGTAATCGACCTGCGAGATCGGATCGAACTTGTGGTTGTGACAGCGCGCGCAGCCGGTGGTGAGTCCGAGAAAGGAGGTGCCGGTGGTGTTGATCATGTCGTCGAGCTCGTTCATCCGCTGCATGATGCGGAGATTCGGATCCTGCCCCTTCACCGCATCGAACGGCCCGGCGACGAGAAAGCCGGTACCGACGTCGGCCCCGAGCGCGTCCCCGGCGATCTGCTCGCGCACGAACTCGTCGTAGGGCTTGTCCTCGTTGAAGGCATCGATGACCCAGTCGCGGTAGGGCCAGGCGTTGTCCCGCTCGCGGTTGGTTTCGAATCCGTGGGTTTCCCCGAAGCGCACCAGGTCGAGCCAGTGGGTCGCCCATCGCTCGCCGTAGTGCGGACTGGCGAGCACTTCCTCGACGAGATGCTTCCAGGCGTCGGGGCGCTCATCGGCGACGAAGGCCTCGACCCGCTCCGGACTCGGCGGGAGTCCGAGCATCACGAGGTAGAGCCGGCGGATCAGGGTGCGACGATCGGCCTCCGGCGAGAGAGTCAGCCCCTCTTCCTCGAGTTTGTTGGCGACGAATCCATCGATGTCCTTCGCCGATTCCGGCCGCTCCACGGGGAGGAACGACCAATGGGTCAACTCCACTTCCTCGGTCGCGGGACCGTAGGACTCCGGCGTTTCGGCACCGGCGGCGATCCACTTCTCGATTTGCCGGATTTCTTCTTCGGAAAGCGGCGCCCCCTTCGGAGGCATCTCGTAGTCGACCTCCTCGTGCCGAATCGCCTTGACGAGAAAACTGCTCGCCGGGTCGCCCGGAGTCACCGCCGCTTCGCCCGAGTCGCCGCCTTTGAGGAGACTGGCGAGCCGATCAACGCGAAAGGCTCCCTTCGCCTTGTCGGGCCCGTGGCAGTCGAGGCAGTTCTCCCGCAGGAGAGGTTCGATGTCTCTGGCAAAGTCGATCGCGGTCTCCGCCCCATGCAGAGCGGTCGGCACAAGGGCCAGCACCAACGAGAACAAGAGGCCGAGCAGGGTCCTTTTCATTTATTGTATACAATTCGAAGATCCGCTTCGATTCAAGGCGAAATCACGGACTGGATTGCGTGAGCGTTGAACGGGCGGAAGTCACAAGGAAGGGCGGTTTCCTACGGCCCGGTAACTTCGGCCGGCGGTAGGAACCTGCCTCTCCCTGGCTGAGATGGTGCGGGATCACGGGGACGACGACACTACAGAGCGGATTCGGAGCTTTCGGAACTCGAGCGCACCGGCCGTTTCGCCCCCCGGTCCACCCGAGTCGCCCCCGAATCCAAAATTTTCCTTCGGTTCGGCGACGGCAGGGTGGGCGGCCGTCCAGGTGCGGCCGTTGAAGTCGACGGTGATCGTTTCGTCCCGCAACAGGATGCGAACGGGATGCCATTCGCGTTCGGGATCGAGAGTGATCTTCTCGCGGACGAGGTCGACACTTTCGCCCCTGCGGATGTGGGCGATGATGCGAAACTCGCTGCGCTCCATCACCACGTTGAGAATGTGGCCTCGCTCACGAGCGCCGTTGATCGGAAAACTGGAATACGGGGCCTGCCCTTCGAGCCGGAATTCGTAGGAAATGTTTGCCCCGGTGAAGGCAAGGCGACGCAGCTTGACCGGGCCGTGACGACGCGGGCCGGATTCGAAACCACGCAAAACGCCGTCCTTCGCCGTCCACGTGCCGAGGCCCCAGAACCAGTCGTCGGAGAGCTCGGTTTCGAAGGATTCTTCGAGAACGACGTCCGCTTTGTCCCGAGGCGCGGGCAGGGCGGCGAGGTAGCGACGCAACAGTTCGGGCACGAACGTCTGGCCGGAGGGCGTGAGCCTCGGATTGCTCCCGAACCGAACGATGGCCGTGTCCAGTTCCGGCAACACGATGAGGTGTTGTCCTCCCGCTCCGCTCGCGAAGTAGGCACCTGCGAGCCGCGGATCGGAGGCTTCGGTTTCGGCGTTCAATCTCCACCAGTAGTAGCCATACCAGGGCTGGGCGGCGAACTGGTTGCGGGTCGATCGCTTGAGCCAGTCGGCGGGCACGATCCGGCGATCCTGCCAGCGTCCCTCCCGCAGGCAGAGCAAACCGATCCGGGCGAAATCACGAGCGGTCAGGGAGAGCTGCGAACCGCCGTTGATGAGTCCCTGCTCATCCCCGTCCCAGAAGATGGTAGTGATTCCCAAGGGACGGAACAGCTTGTCCCCGGCATACTGATCGAGCGCCTGCCCGGTGGCTTTTCGCAGGATCGCGGAGAGGAGAATCGGGTCGAAGCCCGAATACTGAAACCGCTCGCCCGGCTCGTGGACCGGCTCCTGTGACTGGATGTAGGCGAGCCAGTCCGGCGCGCGATGCATGCCCACCTGGAGTCCCTTGTCGTAGGGCAGTCCGCTCCGCATCGTGAGGAGGTCGGCCAAGGTGGCGGCGCCGACCTTCGACTCGGGAAACCAGGTCGAGACCGGCGTCTCGACACCGGGCAGTTTTCCCTCGTCAACGGCAATGCCGACCAGCAGGCTGGTCACGCTCTTCGCTGCCGAGGCGAGTGGATGCGCGTTCTCCGCCTTCGCATCGCCGAAGTAGTGCTCGCTCTCGAGCCGTCCGTCTCTTACGACAAGCAGAGCAGTCGTGTTCTGCTCTTCCGCGAAACGCAAAACCGGGGCGAGCGATTCCTCGCCCACCGCTCGCTCCTTCGCCGGGACGATTTCCCAGCCCGGCATGGGCCAGGCCTCTTCCGCTCGCGCTCCGGCCAGGACCACCGCGCCGAGAAGTGCCGCAAGACAGAGAGTGGCAGCGGGCCGCCTCATGAAAGGATGTCCTTCACGACGTGGCCGTAAACGTCGGTCAGTCGGAAGTCACGACCGCCGTGACGGTAGGTGAGCCGTTCGTGATCGATCCCCATGAGGTGCAGGATGGTGGCGTGCAGATCGTGGAGGTGAACCTTGCCCTCGACCGCGCGGTAGCCGTATTCGTCGGTCGCGCCGTGGACGAGGCCGCCCTTCACTCCCCCACCCGCGAGCACGGTGGTGAAGCCGTAGGGATTGTGACCACGGCCGTAGTTGGCCATCTTGTTGTTGCCGTTGGAGAGATCCTGCTCGTAAGGAGTCCGACCGAATTCCCCGGTCCAGACGATGAGCGTGTCGTCGAAGAGGCCGCGCGCCTTGAGGTCCCGGATCAGGCCGGCGATGGGCTTGTCCACCTCGGCGCAGTTCTTCGGCAGGGCAGTGCGGATGTTGCCGTGGTGATCCCACCCGCCCGCGTTGAGCTGGATGAAACGCACGCCCGACTCGGCGAGGCGGCGGGCCTGGAGACACTGCCGTCCGAACCAGTCGGTGGATTTCTCGCCGATGCCGTAGAGTTGCTTGGTCGCCTCACTTTCCGAGTCGAGTTGGAAGACTTCCGGCGCCTCGGTCTGCATCCGGAAAGCGAGTTCGTAGGACTGGATCATGCCCTCGAGATTCGTGTCGCTTTCCGAACTGGCGAGGTGGGCGCGGTTTCTCGCCTGGACGAAGTCGAGCTGGCGACGCTGGATCGCGGCGGGCGTCTTGCCGTCCCCGAGATTGCGGAGCTCGGCAGCGGCGCCCTCGTCGCGCGGCATCTCGATCCGGGTGCCCTGAGTGATCGCGGGGAGAAAGGCGCTGGAGTAGTGCTGCGGGCTGCCCCCGTCTCCGCTGATCGGGTGAGAAATCGTGATGTAGCCCGGCAGGCTCGCGTTCTCGGTGCCGAGACCGTAGACCGCCCACGACCCCATCGAGGGACGGACGAGGTTGGTCGCGCCGGTGTGGAGTTGGAGGGAGGCCGGCGCGTGGGCGAGATTGTCGGTGTGCATGCCGTTGAGCACGCAGAGGTCATCGGCCCGTTGCGCGAGATGGGGAAAGAGTTCCGAGATCCACATGCCCGACTCGCCGTGCTGGGCAAAGTCCCAGCCGGAGCCGAAGAGGCGCATCTTCCCGACGCCCGGCTGCTCGACGCGCTCGTCCCGGGCGAAGGGCGAATCCTTGCCGTGATCGGCGTTGAGCTTCGGCTTGTAGTCGAAGGTCTCGACGTGGGAAGGCCCGCCCTGCATGAAAAGGAAGATGACGCGCTTGGCCCGGGCCGGGTGGTGTCCGCCCCGGGGTGCGAGGAGATTTCCGGTGCCGGACGGAGACATCGCCGCTCGCGCATTCTGCTGCAGGAGAGCCGTGAGCGCGGTGTAGCCGAATCCACAGGCGGCCTGCTGGAGAAATCGGCGGCGGGGAGTGAGAAATGGATTCGTCATGGGAAAGTCGTCGTGAGGATGGCTACAGGGCGAGCGGTACATGATCAGTAGAAAACCGCCCCTCCCTCGGGGTTACTGGCGGAAAAGAAATTCGTTCGTCATGAGGATGGCCTGGCCGTAGCGGGCCCAGGCCTCGGTATCGTCGCGAAGTTCATCCGTCATCGCCGAGACGAAAGCGAGGGCGTCTCCGATTTCCGCCGGAGCGGGCGGACGACTGTAGGCGGCGAGGTGGATCGCCTCGATCCGCTCGGCTTCGGGAAGGTCCGCGTAGCGTTTCACGAGCGCGGCTCCGCGCTGCTGCACGAAGGGGGAATTCGTCAGGTAGAGCGCCTGCATCGGGAGGGCCGTGACCGTGCGGCGTCCGGTCTCCTGGTTCGTGTCGGGCAGGTCGAAGGGAGCGATGAAATCGACGGCGAGAAAGGGGCTCTTCCGCTTCTGCGGCAGGTAGAGGGTGCGGCGGTATTTGAGGTCGTCGGGCAGCTTGAGATTGTCCTGCAGGATCCCGGTTCCGTTCGGGCGGAAGTTCCCGGGCACATCGACCGGCAAGCTGGGCCCGCCACGGGTTTGATCGAGTTCCCCGCTCACGTGGAGCATGGCGTCCCGGATCGCTTCCGCCTCGAGTCGACGGCGGTTCGCCCGCCAGAGCAGTCGATTGTCGGGATCCTGCCGCTCGGCGGCGGCGGCGAGTGCCGCGGCATTGGTCGCGGCCTGCTGCCACGTCCGGCTCAGGACGATGCGTCGGATCAGTTCTTTGGTGGACCACCCTTCGGCCATGAATTCGGCGGCAAGGTGATCGAGCAGCTCGGGATGGCTCGGGGTTTCCCCCATCTTGCCGAAGTTGTCCACCGTGCGGACGAGCCCGGCCCCGAAGAGATGATGCCAGACCCGGTTCACCCAGACACGGGCGGTGAGCGGATTTTCCTCGTGCGCGATCCACTCGGCGAGCTGGACGCGACCGCTGCCGCCGCGGGTGAACATCGGCTTTTCCTTCGGGGCGACCTCGGAGAAAAATCCGCGCGGGATCTCCTCGCCAAGCTGGTGGGCATTGCCCCGGATATTGATCGAGCAATCGACCGGCTCCGGCGTGTCGCGAACGGCGAGTGCGAGCGAGCCGGTGCGGTGCGGTTTGATGTAGTTGAGGACGCCGAAGCGAGTGTTGTGTTTACTCAGCTCCGCGTCGGCGGCGACCCGGCGTTCCTCCAGCTTCTCCAGCTCCTCGTGTTTCGGCGTGGGGTCCTCGTTGGTCGAGATCGTCTCGATTTCCTTGCGGAGCGCGGCGATCTGTTTCCCGAGATCCCCGGATTTCTTTCGCGCTTCGGTCCGCTTGCGGCTCACCTCGGCCAGCTCGGCCTGGAAGGCCTTCATGCCCTCCGCGCGTTCCATCAACTCGTCGGGCGACTCGGGGAGGACGGCGTGGTGAATGTCGCTGAAAACCCCGTTGATCCGACCTTCCAGGGTGACGGTGCTCTTGAGAATCCCGGCCATCGCGAAGTAGTCGCGGTGGGAAATGGGATCGAACTTGTGATCGTGGCAGCGAGCGCACTCCATCGACATCCCGAGGAAGGCCTTGCCGATCCGGTTGACCTGTCGATCGACCACGTCCATGCGGAGCTGCTCCTTGTCACCGCTGACGAGTTCCCAGGGACCGATCGCGAGAAAGCCGGTCGCGATGATGCTCTCGGCGGTCGGGTCGGGGCCCTCGGGAACGCCGGGTGCGGAGGGAACCTTGATGTCGCCGGCGATCTGCTGGTGGATGAATTCGTCGAAGGGCTTGTCCTCGTGAAAGGCGTTCACGACATAGTCGCGGTAGCGCCAGGCCTCCAGTGCGGGAATGGCCCGGCCCACCCCGATCGTGTCGGCGTAGGCAGTGAGATCGAGCCAGTGACGGCCCCAGCGGTCACCGAATCCGGGCGAGGCGAGCAGTTCATCGACCTTGGCCTCGACCGCGGCCTCGCGATCACTCGCGGCAGCACCGAGAAAGGTGCGCAACTCCTGCGGTGTCGGCGGCAGGCCGATGAGGTCGAAATGGAGGCGACGGAGGAGGACGGCATCGTCGGCAAGCGGTGCGGGAGCGAGACCGGCCTCGTCGAGCTTCGCCTTCACGAAACGGTCGATCGGGTTTTCTTCCCACTCCGGATCGGCGACCTCGGGCGGATCGGTTTCGCGAAGCGGCTGGAAGGACCAGAGGTCTTCGGCGGAAATCTGCGTGTTCTCTTTCCCGCTCCCGGGATCAGCCTCGCGCGGGTCGGGCGCGCTGCGAGCGATCCACTCCCGCAGGACCTCGATCTCGGCATCGGGAAGCTTCGCCTTCGGCGGCATCTCGTAATCGGGATCGGCGTAGGAGACGGCGGTGATGAGCAGGCTGTCATCCGGCGCTCCGGGCACGATGGCCGTCCCGCTGTCACCGCCCGCCATCCATCCGGCCCGGGAGTCGAGCGCGAGGCCTCCCTTGATCTTTTCCTCGTGGGAATGGCACTGGTAGCAGTTCTCGATGAGGAGAGGCCGGACCTCGTTTTCGAAAAATGCCAGGTCGTCGGGCGAGAGTTCGGCTGCCCGGATCGTGGAGGGCGAAGCGAGGAAGAGCCACAGAAGGCCGAGTGCGCAGCAAATGAAAACCGGCAGCGGAGTGCGGCGGATCGACAGGTTGGGCTTGGCCCGGCTGGTGACTGCGCAATGCATCGGGTTGACTGTATACAATACTATCTTGCCCCTCCTGGCGAGAACGAGATAGTCCCGAAAATGCGGGACACCGGTTCGCGTGATGGGCGGGCTGTCTCTCTTCCAAAACCTCAGCGGAAGGGGTCGACGATGCGAAGGCCGCCGAATTCCTGGTCATGCGAGAGATCTTCCGTGTAGAGCCTGCGGCACCCAAGAATCTGCGCGGCGGCGACGATGGTGGCATCCCAGTGGGAAAGCTGGTGACGACGGCGCAGGGTGGTCGCGAGAATGACGACTTCCAGATCGACGGGTTGCACCGGGACCCGGCTCGCGAGTTCGATCGTGGCGTCGATCACGGATTCCCCGATCCCGAGGGAAGGCTTGCGTAGCGCGTTGGCAATGAATTCCTGCAGCACCTGCGCCGACAGGCCGAAGGCACCCTCGAGGATCAGATCGCCGGCGCACTGTCGTTTCCCGGCATCCTCGGGCGCAGCGGAACAGGCGTAGAGCAGGACATTCGTATCCAGAAAACTCTCAGCGACCATGGGCCTCCTCCCGGGACAGGGGTTTCATGGGCTCGGTATTGGCCGCCCGCATTTCCGAAAGGAGCCGCGCCAGATCCGCTTTCCGCACCTCTTCGGATTCGGCGCGAGAGGATTCGAGAAACCGGTCGAGCGCCGCGGAGATCACTTCTTTCAGCGTCGTCTGCTGCTCGGCTGCGAGCACCTTCGCCTTCCGAAGGGTTTCATCGGGGAGCTCGATCGTCGTTTTCATGAACCCATAAATATGGGAATACGGCAGCAGAGGCAAGAGAATTCGAATCGGGGGCAGTGTGCACGGATCTTCCCTCCCTGATTGGCTTCCTTCGGCGACCTACTCCACGGCCAATGCTGCGATTGGGATCACGGCCAGTTCGGCGCTGTTGAGGTTACCCTTTCGCCCACCGTTGTTCGAGTAGCCGACGTACAGCTTGCCCTCGTGCTCGGTGGCGTACGGGTAGGAAAGACTGAGGCGGTCCGCCGACTCGCCCGGGTGATCGGGATTCTGCGAACGGCGGATCACGAAGACCTGGGAAAACTGGTTCTCGCCGGGACGCGACACCGCGATGGTGAGTGGAGAGCGCCTACCACCGTTGTTCTTCGCCGTGGTGCAGACGAGGTAGCGCTGTCCGGTGCTGAGGATGCCGGCCGCCGGTTTCGAGGTGGCCATGGGCAGGTTCGAGATCGCGGAGGAGGTCCAGGTTCGGCCATAGTCTTCGCTGACCGCGACGAGGGCCTGGGCGCCACCCCCGTAGCGGGCGATGTTGGTGACTTTGGATCCGTCCACGAAAAGGGAGGATTCACCCCACATGCGTCGGATTCCCTCGTCGGCTTCGATCTTGACGAAGTCCCACTTCGTGAAGTCGTCGCCCTGGCTGATCGCGACCGCAGCCGGGAACACGCTGTCATTCGAATAGAGGCCGAACGAACCGCCGGGCATGATCCAGTTGCCGTCGTCCATGCGGACGGGTTGGTTCATGGCCCAGAAACCGTCCTCGACGACCACCCCGAGCTTCTCCCATTCCCCGGTTTCGTCATCGAGCCGGTAGGCGCGCGTGTGGATGTTCTTCATCTTGCCGTAGTAACCTCCCTGAAAGGCCCAGAGGCTGTCTTCGTGCGAGTGGAACACGCCGTGGCTGACGGCGAGATCCTCCTCCTCGCCCGCGTCGATCACCTGCAGCGGGCCCCAGGTTTTTCCACCGTCCTCGCTGACGCGGAACTGGGCTTCCTCGGTCACGGTGTTCTCGGCCCCCTTGTTGTGACCGATCGAGGCGAAGAGTTTGCCCTTGTGCCAGGCAAGGGCGACGCCGTGGAGGAACGTGTAGCCGTCGGCCGGCTTGTCCCATTTCTTGATGACGTGAAATTCGACGTCCTCGAGTTCGGGCAGTTCGTCGGCAACCGGCAGCTCGACACTCTCGTCCCACAGCGGGAAACGAGCAGGCGGCTCCGGGATCGGTAGCGTGGCGTCGACGGGCCGGTAGAGACCGGCGATTTCTTCGGACGGGACCGCCCGCGGTTCATAGCGAAACTCATCCAGTGCGCCGAAGAATGCCTGGCGCACCTTGCCGGCATCCCAGATGCCGCCGAGGGTGATGGGGGCCCTGGTGGCAGGAAGAGGTTCCTCCAAGGCCACGCCCCCCGATGGTTTTCCATTGAGGAAAAGCGTCGCCTGGTCCGTCGACACGACCAGGGTCGCGCAATGCCAGCGGCCCGCCTGCAATGGCTCCTCGCAGGAAATGGTGCGCCAACCACCCTGTCGCAGATGCGCCCTCAGCCTGCCGTTTGGCTCGATCGTGAGCCCCCACTGTCGTTCGTCGAGCGAGTAACGGTTTTTCGCCATCAGCATCTGCTGTCCGGCCTCGAGAGTGAAAGGGTTAAACCACACCGAGGCGGTGAATCCCGCTTCGCCGGAATTGAGATGGGCGGAGTCATTCAGCTCGAGGGTGCTTCGTCCATCCACCTGCAACCCGTGACCCTGCACGCCCTCGATCCGCCGGGCCTCGCCATGCACGATGACCTCCGCCGCGAGGGGCGAGTCCAGTTCCCATTCCCTCTCGGTCGCCGGCTTGGGTTCGATCCGGGTAGTCCCCGCGGCGTCCACCGCCAGCGATGCCACCGGCACGACGGCGAGCTGCGTGGCGAAGCTGCGGGTGTAGCTGACGTAGAGTTTCCCGTCATGCTCCCAGGCGCCGGGATACATCATCGAGCCCACGTCATCGAGCTGGAAGATCCGGGAAAACGACCCCGCTTCCGGTTCACCGACGGCGATGGTCAGCGGGTTGCGCGCGCGCGTCGCGTCGGCCGCGATGGTGTTGATGAGGTAGGGCTGGCCGGTGGAAAGGCGTCCCGCGTAGGGCTTGCTCGTGGTCATGGGCAGGTCGGACGGCGTGCTCGGTTTCCAGGTGCGGCCCCCATCGTCGCTGGTCGCGACGAGCGCGACGTAGTCCGAACCATACCGGGCGATGTTGATGAGCCGATCCCCGTCCCGGATCAGGGCGCTCTCGCCCCACATTTTCCCGATGTTCTCCGCCTGCGGGATGACGACGAGATCCCATTTCGTGAAGTCGTCCCCATGGCTGATCGCCACCGCAGCCGGATGACCGTCGCCGACCCGTGCGCCCGACAGGATCCAATTGCCGTCCGGCAATTTCATCGGCTTCTGCAAGGGCCAGAAACCGCCCCCCACGATCTCGCCCTTTGGCTGCCAGGTCCCGCTTTGTTCATCGAGCAGGAAAGCCAGCGCCCGCACCTTGCCGATCTTGCCGGTGAAGGCGCCGTTGAAAGACCACAGCTCGCCCTCATGCGAGTGGAACACGCCGTGGCTGATCCCGCCTACGTCGTCACCCCGGGCGATGAATCCCAGCTCGCTCCAGGTCTTGCCGCCGTCCTCACTCGTGAGCCAGGCGCAGGATTCACCCGGCGAGTTTTCCCCCTGGTCATCGACCTTGTCGTTGCGGCCGTAGGAGTAGTGCAGCACGCCCTCGTGCCAGATCACGTCCGCCCCCTTGCGCCAGACGCGGCCTCCCGATTCCGACTCCGGCGTGCTCGGAGCAACGGCGTGATGGGTGAGTCCTTCGGGGAAGGTGAGGTCGGCGGTCGCGGGCACGGGATTGTCGCCCGTCCAGAGACGGTGAGGCTCTTCGGCGTGGGCGAGGCACGGCCCGAGCAGGGCGATCGCCATCGAGATCCGGGTCCGTAGTTGCAGTGTCTTCATCGGTTTGCCCTGGTGAACTGGCAGTATGCTCCCATCCCCGGCGTCCTTTCCCCTACCGAAACAAGCTCCGGTTGGACCCCCGAATCGCATCGAGCTGCTTCTTCATGCGATCGACGATCTCGGGGTGGGTCTCGTAGAGGTTGCGCGTTTCCCCGGGATCCTCGCCCAGGTGGTAGAGCTGACCCGGAGGCTGCCCGTCGGCGACGGCGGGAGGGTTCGGGCGAAAGCTGAACGGCTCGTAGCCGCCATCGGGGCGCCGGACGACCACCGCTTCCTGGTCCTTCAGACCAATGGCGAAGCGCTCACGCCCGGAACCGGCACCATCGATGTATTTCCAATCCCCGTCGCGAAGCGCGAAGATACCGGTGATCGAATGATGCACGATGGGACGGCGAATGAAATCCCTTTCCCGGTCGGGATCGATCAGCGGGAGCCAACTGACGCTGTCCGGCGCCTCGGTCTCCGGGAGAGACCGTCCGATGATCTCCGCACAGGTGGCGTAGAAATCGCTCAGGACGACGGTCTCGGCGCTCTCGCTTCCGGCGGGCACCCTGCCCGGCCAGCGAACCAGCAACGGCACTCGATGCCCTCCCTCGTAGATCTCCGCCTTCGTACCTCGCCACGGATCGTTGTTCGCTCCGAAGCCGAGCGAACCGCCGTTGTCGCTCGTCACGGCGATCAGGGTATCGTTGGCCAATTCGAGGCGGTCCAGGGTGCGCAGGATCTGATCGACCGCCCAGTCGAACTCGGCCACGAAACCGTCGTAGAGTCCCTCGAAGTCATCGCCGCGCGCCCTCATGCGAAACGCGGCGTGGGGCGTGATGGGAAAGTGCACGTTCGTCGTAGCGTAGTAGAGAAAGAACGGGCGATCGTGGTTCTCCCGAATGAAGTGGACCGCCGCGTTGGAGAGATCCCCGGCCGTGTTCTCCAGGGAACGGCGGGCGGAGCTGAGACCGACCGGGTCCCAGACCGTCCGGCCCTCCGGAAGCCCGACGATGCGGTCGTTCTCCACGAAGACCTCCATCTCGGGCGACGAGTTGTGGCTGAAAGGCACGCCGAAGAACCAGTCGAAGCCGACCGTATTCGGACCGACGGAGAAGTCGTTGTTCTGATAGGCATCCATCTCGCGCCCGAAACCGAGATGCCATTTCCCGACGCAGGCCGTGCGGTATCCCGCTTCCCTCAGCATCGACGGGAGGGTCGGAGTATCCTCCTCGATCAGCAGAGGCATCCGTTCGCTGAGGACCCAGTTCTGGAGCCAGGAACGCCACGCATACCGGCCCGTCAGCAGGGAGTAGCGGGTCGGGGTGCACACCGCCGACGGCGAATGGGCATCGGTGAACTTCATCCCCTCGGCGGCGATCCTTTCGCATCCCGGTGTCCGCACACCTCCTTTCCGATAGGGAGAAAGATCCCCGTATCCGAGGTCATCCGCCATGATGATGACGATGTTCGGCAGGATCCGATCCGCGGCCGGAACGGGATTGACGAGCCACACGGTCAGGAGGGCGCCGAGGAAGGGACGTATCATCATGGAGGGGAGAAGCCGGCAGAGGCGGAAGGGAGTGGGACGGGCTGGAAGGACGTTCATCCCCGAAACGACGAGTCATTCTCGCCGGCCGTGGACACCAGGCCAGCCAGGAGATCCTAGGCGATGATCTCCTTCATGACGTGGGACTCCTCCACCCCGGTCAATCGCTGGTTGAGTCCGCGAAACTTGAAGGTGAAGCGGCGGTGATCGATT
>Ga0180430_10001748_pt1 | contig 20633 bp, 14 predicted proteins | sample SS_ome_9_FD_132999 | JGI IMG/M metagenome (GOLD analysis project Ga0180430, IMG submission 132999) | Hypersaline lake sediment archaeal communities from the Salton Sea, California, USA - SS_1_S_2 metaG | ecosystem: Environmental > Aquatic > Non-marine Saline and Alkaline > Hypersaline >... | reverse complement strand
CGTCGATGGCGACGCCGGCGGTCGCCGGCGCGGCGCTGCTGGTGCGCGAGGCGCTGCAGAAAGAGCTGGTCGGCGCCGCCGGCGTGCACATGGCGCACGCCGAGCACGCCGAGAGCAGCACAGCGCTGCTCGAGCGCGACGGCGCCGGCGGGCTGCCGGTGCGCGCGTCGCTCGTGCGCGCCCTGCTCGCCGCGTCGGCGCGCCCGCTGATCGGCAGCGTCGGCGGCGGCGAGTTTCGCAGCGTTGCCGAGGCGCGCGCCGCCGGCGGCTTTGGGCGCGTGGCGCTCGACCGCGTGCTCGGCGACGCCGTCGAGACGCGTGTGCTGTCGAACGAGCGCGCCGAGCACGCGCTCGGTCGCGTCGGCGAGTCGCGGCGCGCGTGCGTGGCGCTCGCGGCGCACGACGCCGACGACGCGCTGCGCGACGCCGAGCTTGTGGTGCAGCTCGCGTACACCGACTACCCGTCGACGCCGGGCACCGTCATCGGCCTCGTCAACGATCTCGATCTGGTGGTGCGCGACGCGAGCGGCGCCGCGCTCGCCGTCAACGGGCTCGCGGCAAGCGTCGCCGAGCGCCGCTCGACCATGGAGCGCGTCGTGGTGCGACCGGCACGCGCCGTCGACATCGAAGTGCGCGCCACGCAGCTCGACTTTGGCGGCGCGCAAGACTACTCGCTGACGCTGACGCTGCGCTACGCCGACGTGCACCACGGCGCCGAGGCAAGCGCGCCGCCGGCGCAGCTCGTCGTCTCGCCGCTCGCCGACAGCGCCGAGTGCGTCGTGTGCGCCGCCGAGCACACGTTTGTGCCGCGCGACGCGTGCGCCGCGTGCGGCAACGGCCGCGTCGAGCCGGGCGAGCAGTGCGAGCCGGCGGCCGACGGCGCCGAGTGCTGCGACGAGGCGAGCTGCCGCTGGCGCGCCGCCGGCACGCTGTGCGCGCTCGACATTGCCGAGTGCCGCGTGCGCGGGCGCTGCGCCGCCGGCGGCCAGTGCGTGCCCGACGCCGGCGTCGACTACCAGCCGGTGGCCGGCACGTGCGCGCCGGTAAACGGCGACGGCGCCACTGCCGCCGACACCTGCCTGCGCTCGGCGGCGCAGTGGCGCGACGCGCTGCGCGCCGACCCGGCGCTCGGCGACGACGCCGACGGCGCGCCGCTCACGCTCTGCTGCACGCCGTTTGCCGCGCTGGCGGCGCGCGCCGACGCCGACGTCGCCGAGCCGCTGCGGCACGCGCTGGCGCTCGAGTATGTCGCGGCGCGCCTCGACGCGCGCCACGCCGGCGGCGGACTCAGTAGTGAGCGGCTGCTCGCGCTGCGCGACGCCGAGCGGCTGCTGGGCGCGTCGTGCGGCGCCGCCGGCCTGCTCGACGCCGACGAGCGCGACGCCGGCGCGCACGTGCTCGCGCGCCTGCGCGAAACGGCCGCCGCCACCGGCCGGCCGCCGTGCGCCGAGCCAGTGGCGACGGCAGCCGACGAGTGCGTCGTCGACGCAGCGGCGCGCGCCGATCTGCTCTGCTCGGGCGCGCCCAACCGCTACATCGAAGCCGAGCACCGGTGCGCGTGCTCGGCGCTGCGGCATCCGGGCGAGCCCGACTGCGCGCACCTGGCGTGCTCGGGCCACGGCGCGTCGGTCTACGACTATGCGCGCCAGGAGGAGCGCTGCTCGTGTCTGCCGGGCTGGGCCGGCTCGGCGTGTGCGCGCTGCGAGACGGCGGCCGGCGATGCGACCGAGTTTCTCTGCGTCGGCCTGCCGGTCGGCGTGCGCGCGGCAACGGGTCTGACGCACGCGCGACGCGCCGTGCTGCGCGACGAGACGGCGGCGCGACTCTCGGGCGCCTTTTACGCGACGCGCGACAAGGCGCTCGACGCGCGACCGGGCACCGCCGGGCTCGACTGCGCGTGCGCGCCCGTCGGCGTCGTCAGCGTGGCGAGCTTTGCGTCGCATCGCGACGCGCTCGAGGCGGCGCTCGACGCCGAGGTCGCCGGCATGGACGCGTACGCGCGCGCCGAGCCACTTCTGATGGGCGCTAGCGGCAGCGGCGGCAGTCCGACGACGGTGCGCAGGAGTCTGGCAGCGTCGGTGGCGGCGCGCGCGCGTCCTGCGCTCGCGCTTGTCGCGCTCGTGTGTGCATGGCAGTAAATGCGCCGCGCACGACGCCAACGATGTTTCCTGCGGCGGTCCGCGCCCGCTGCCGTTGCTCAGAGCCGCCGACCGTAGACGTGCAGGGGGTGCGCAGCTTGCGCGGCCCAGCGTCCGCTGGGCGCGATCGCATCGCGCCCAACTATGCAGCAGTGCGGCCGATGCGCAGGTGGTCCGGTACCGCGCCGAGGGCGGCGGCGGCGTACGCCTCGACGCAGCGCGCGAGCATGTGCACCCGCACACTGACGACGACGATCTGTTGTGCTGCTCAACCACACCTCGTCGTCGGTCGCGATGCGCGCGCACTGCTGCGCCGCTATGCGCGCAATGCGGTCGCCGAAATCGCCATGGCGCTGGCCGGCGCGGCACTGCCGGCGCTGGTCGTCTACAACGTCGTCGACGCGCTCACCGGCCGTGCGGCACTGGCCGGCGAGCACTTTTGCCGCCGCGCCACCGATCTCGTTTTGCCAGGCGCGGTGGCGGCTGCGCGAGTAAACGCGCCAACCCTCGCGCCAACCATGACTTTTTCGGCGCGCACACATCTCGCGCGCGCCACCGAGCGCGTCGCGACGCATCTTGCCAACATTGCCGCGCTGCAGCGCACGCTGGCCGAGCACGGGCCGCCGCCGGGCGTCGCGAGCGCCGCCGACGGCATCAGCGCCGACGGCGAGTTTCCGGCCATGCGACGCGACGAAATCCCGTCGATTCGCGTCTGGATTGAGCGGCAGCCGGCGCTGGCCGACGACTGTCCGCTGTTCACCGCCAACCAGGCGCTGCTGTGCGCACTCAGCCTGGTGCCGCTGACCGACGAACTCGCCGCGCTGCTCAACGCGGGCGCGGGCTTGCGCCAGTACTTGCGCTGTGTCGAGGCCGAGTTTGTGCGCCGCCGCATTGTCGGGTGAACGCGCCGTGGTGCCAGTAAAGCTGCGCTGGCCGTGCGGCTGGCGGTGCGAGAGATGTGCGCGCAGGCCGTTTGCTGGCATCGGGTTCGGTCCAGCGACGAGCGCGCGCTCTGGCGCCGCCGACAATCGCGGAAGAGGCTTTCGAACGGTCGCGCGTTCTGATGCGAGCGTACAGCGTGCGCGCCGTCCATTGACCAGCCGCGCTGCCTCACTTGCACAAATGAGTGCGCTGTTCCGCGATTCGTGCGAGTCGGACGTCGACGGCCTGCCGCTTGCCGACACCGAAGCGGTGCGCGCGCTGATGCGCGCCATCGCGACCGACGGCGCCATCGCGGCGGCGACCGCTGCCAAGGAGCTGCAGATGCTGAACAAGAGCGGCCGCAAGCTGACGCTCACCATCTCGCCTACCGAGCTGACGCCGGCTGGTCTGCGCGCATACGGCCAGCTCGCCGCACTGTGCCTCGTGAGCGAGCGCAGCGAGCTGATTGCCATCTGTCCGCGCCATTCGCGCGAACACGATGCGACGGCGTGGGCCGACGCCGAGTGGCGCGAGGCGCTGTACGAGCTGATCGAGGCAGGTGCGCTCAACACGACGCGCGGCGCCTCGGTCGACTGTCCGACCGAGTGCGGCGACGACGAGCTGCCGGCCCTGCTCACGCACTACGGCAAATCGGCTGCGTAAACGTTCACTTGCGTCCCTTGCGACCGCCGCTGCCGCGATTGGCCGCGTAGCGCATGTCGGGCGTGCCGTCGGCCTTGCGCGGTCCGCTCGCGCGCGTCGACGACGCCGTCGACGACGACGCCGCCGAACGGACCATCGCCGACCGGCCGTCGACCCGGCCGTCGTTTCGCACCATCAGGTCGCCGCGGCGCACTGCCGCCGAGCGCTGGTCAATCGTGCCGTCGCGGTTGAAGCGCACGTCGCCGTCGGCGGCCGCGGTCGCGACGGCGGTGCGCGCCGACGACGAGAGCGACAGATTGGCAATGCCCTGCGCGACGCGGTCGAGCTCGGCCGCGCTCGTCGGCGCGCGGTCGCGACGCGCCGCGCGAAAGTCGCGCCCGGCCGACGCCAGCTGTCGGCGGTCGATCATCGACTTGCCAGTGTCGGCGTCCTTGACGGCGTGCAGCATGTCGCCGAGCCGGCGCACGAGGCCCTCGGGCAGCACGTCCTTGTTGTCGACGAGCCACTGCGCCTGGTGCGCCACTTTGGCGCGCGCGTGACCGCGCACCTCGCCGCCGTTCATCGAGATGTTGGCGGTGCGCCGCTCGATGCCCGTCTCTGGGCGATTGCGCTCGGCCACCAGCGGCCGGTGGTTGGAGCGGCCCTCGCCGCGCACCACCTGCGCCACCTCGCGCAGGTACTCCCAGCTCGGCTTGGGTCCGGGCATGGTCTCGATGCCGCGCGCCACCCACTCGACGTCGGCCCAGTGCGCGTTGTCGCGGCTCGGCAGCGGGCGCTGGTCCGCCTTCCACGCGAGCCGCAGAATGCACGTGCGCAGCGACTCTTTGTTGTCGCTGCGGCACCAGTCGTCGTAGTGCTCACGCGGCGTCTTCTTCGTCTTCTCGGTGCTCATCGGTTGTTTGTGTCAGCGTGTGGGTTGCCGATCGCGCACTTGAACGTCGCATCGGCACGCGCACAGTCGCATCGAGACCAGCGATGGCCGGTGTGACGTGCAGCACCACGCTGGCCGTGTGTCCGTGCCGTTGGAGACGCAAGGACACGGCACCGGGCGAACCCGACCATCTCAGCAAGCTCGACGTCGCGACGCTCGGCCGGCTCTACGAGCGTGCGTACTCTACGTTTTCCGCACCGTGCGAGCGCATACTCGCACGCAACGACGACCCGACGATGCACGTCGAGCGGCCGCTGACGCTGCTGCTGGCACGCCGTCGGCCGTCGACGTTTGACGCGGCACACGCACGCCGCCGCGCGCGCGCATGCGCCTCTGCGCACGCCGCCGGCGTGCGCACAGCGTTGCTGCGCGCCGCGCTGTGCCAGGAGGTGCTGCCCATCGTGGCGCGTGCCGATGCGATTGACGTTGCCGTCGGTCTCGCGTCGCTGCGCCTGCCCTATCTGGTGTTGCGCCGCATCATCGACGCCGCAGTGCCCGACGCCGAGCAGGTGCGCGAGTATGTGCGCGACGCGATCGCCATTGCAGTACGCCAGGCACACCAGCACGCGTAAACGCCACCGATGCTTGTCCGCCCGCACACGCTGTGGCGCCGCGTGCGCTGCGGCACGGTCTACCGCATTGTCGCGAGCGCGCGCGCGGCCGCCAAACCGCGCCAGACGCTCGTCGTCTACGAGCAGATGCACCCGTCGCGATGCGAGCGCACCGGCGCGCTGTTTGCTACCGGCACGACCTGGGTGCGCGCCGAGCGCGAGTTTCTCTGCGCCGATGCGCGCGGCGTGCCGCGCTTTCAGCGTGTACGCACGCCGCTGCTGCTGCTGGCCGACGACGACACCGAGTAAAGAAGTACAGATCCCCTCGATCCGCGGTCGCTCGATCCCGATCCATCATCCACCATCCGCTGTCAGCAATGAGTGCCCAGCGTCTGCTTCACTGCGATTTGCGCATTACGCGCAAACAGCGGGCTGCCATGAACAAGGAGCCCGAGCGCCGCGTTCGCATGTACGTGAAGTGTCCGTGTCGTCGCGAGTACACCGACGACGATTTGCGCCATTTCGCCAGCGCCTTTGGCAATCCGCGCATTGACCTCATAACGCACGATTACTACTGTAACGGCGAGCATCTGTACGCCTTTGTTGCGGATATGCTCGCTAGGTGGTACCGGCGAGCGTTTGCATCGCCGGTCGCGCGGCGGCGCACACGCTGGTCTCTGCGGGCGTCGCCGCAACGCTTGCAGCATTTCGGAGAGAGCTTTGCGATTCAATTGGAGTTGTTTCAAGCAACCACGCGTTTTCCGCTGACGTACTACGACTACATCGACGCCGCGGTGGCGCTTGCCGCCACCGGCTGGCCGTACCTGGTCGCGCGCGCCGTGCTCGACTTTGCCATTGACGATTGCGACTACATACGCGACTTTCGGCGCGACAGCATTACCATTGGAGTGCAGCGAGCGCACGCGCGAGTGAACAGCAGCGCCTAGTGTACATGATCCGCTTTTACTCGGTGTCGTCGGCGCGCGTCTCGGCGTACGCGTCGCGCGCATGCAGCGGCGGCGCGTAGATGCTGTACAGGCGCAGCGGCGCGTCGCCGCGCCGCACCACGGTGTGCGACGCGCCGGGCGGTATCACGACAGTTTCGCCGGCGCGCACCACGAGCCGCGCGTCGTCGAGGTAGACGCGCGCGCGCCCGCTCGCCACCGTGATGATCTGTGTCGCGTACGCGTGCCGTTCCTGCGGCACGAGGTCGTCGATGCACATGAGACTCACTTGCGCGTACGGCGTGGTGAGCACGACGCGCCGGTAGGCGTCGTTGGCTGCGGCCTGCTGTGCCCAGTCGACTGCCATTGGCGCGCAGCGGCGTGTGTGGCGTGCACGCCACACTATCTAGTCAAACGCGACCCATACGCAGACAGTTTACTGCTGGCCACGGCGGTGGTGCGCGGCGCGGTGACGCAGCTGCGTGCTCGGCGCCGCGGACGCAGCGCCGTCGTCGTCGTCGTCGTCCATGTTGACAGCGAGCGTGTAGCCGAGCTCGCCGGCCGACGCGCCGGCATACACCACAGCGGCGCCAGACGACGACGTCGACGCCGCCGCGCCGTTGCCGCGCGACGTCGCGTAAAAGATGCAGCCGCCCACGGCGCACAGCAGCAAAATGCCGAGCGCGATCCAGAGCGGCAGCAGGCGCAGCGCGGTGCTCGGCTCGCCGTCGGCGGTCGCGGTGACGCGTGCCGCGACCGGCTTGGGCCGCGCGGCGGCGGCGGCGACGACGACGGTGCGCGGCTCGGTGCACGCGCAGTACGGCGCGTCGGGCACGTCGGCGCACCGCAGCACCGCGCCCGAGACCGGATCGATGAACGAGCCGCGCGCTTTGGGCGCGCCACGCGGCAGCAGGCGCACCGCCGTCGACGCGTGCACCAGCAGCGACTCGTCGATCGCAAAGCCGCCGAGCGCCGCCTCGTGCGCCGCCGCGCACTCGGAGCGCGCCGACGCGCCGCCGACGAGCGCGTCGGCGAGCGTCGTGTGCGCCAGGTCGAGCGCGACGTCGTGCAGCACGACCGACGACGCGGCGCCGTCGAGCACGCCAATGGCCGAGTTGCGGCCGAGCAGTGTCGCCTGCGAGACGCGCACGTCGCGCGAGTCGACGACCGAGAGCCGCACGTCGAGCCACTGGCGCGCCGCACCGCCCACGATGCGCACGCGGTCGGCGGCGCGCACCTCGAGCTCGCAGTGCGCGCCGAGCTCGTTGTCGACCGCCGCGAGCACGGCGCCGTTGCGCGCCGAGAGGCAGACCGCACCCGCGGCGTCGCGGGCGTCAAAGTGGTTGGCCGTCGCGCGCAGCTCGGCGCCGGCGCCCAGCACGCGCAGCGCGCCGGCGCGCACCGCATTCGAGTCGAGACGCGCCGCGCCGCGCACCAGCGCGCCGCCGCCGCCGAGCGTGTTGCCCTCGCCGAGCACGCGCGCACCGACGCCGACCACGAGCGCCGGCTCGTCGCGCGCCGGCTCGATGTCGTTGCCAAAGAGCGCCACCTCGCCCGCGGTGCCGTCGGCGACGCACACGCCGCCGGCGAGCGCCGAAAACGCGACGCGCAGGGCGCCGCGCGCCTCGAGCGCACAGCGCGGCACCGCCGACGCGGCACCGCCGGCCGCCTGCGGCGCCAGCGTCAGGTAGCGCAGCGTGACGCCGGCGCCGGCGCGCGCGCCCGGGTGCGTGGCGGCGCACGCCGCCGGCCGGCGCACGCCGCCGCGCTCGGCGGCCGACAGGCCTTCGATGGTGAGCAGCGCGTCGGCGTCGTCGCCCAGTTCGAGCGTGCACTGCTCGGTGGCGCACGCGTCGCCGTAGACAAGCAGCGAGACCGAGTGGCCGTCGGCGCGCGCGCCGGCCGCCGCCGCGAGCGCCGCGTCAAAGTCGGCAAACACAGCGGCCGAGTCGCCGCCGCAGCGCTCGTCGAGCGCGTGCGCCGGCAGCGCCGCGCCGTCGCACGCGACGCACAGCTGACGCTCGGCGCGCGGCACGGCCAGCACGCCGCTCGTCGAGCCGCTGGTGAGCGCGACGGCGCGCTCCTGCGCATTGGCGCGCGCGGCGAGTACAGCGGCGCGCGCCAGTGCACCGCGCGCCGCCGCCGCGCGCACCAGCGCGCCGTCGCGCCGCAGCACGGCGTGCGTGTCGGCCGCCGACGGCGCCCACTGAGTCGCCGACGCGGCGTCGATGCGCACCGGCGAGCGCACCGAGAGGTCGGCGGCGTCGTGCGCCGTCGCGGTGACGTTGGCGATCGCAAACTGCAGCTCGACGGCGACGCACTCGCGCGGCGCGTCGGTCGCCAGCTCCCAGACGTTGGAGACGACGCGCGGCGCGGCGCCGGCGTCGGCCGGCAGCGAGCCGTCAAAGCACTCGGCGCGCATCGGCACGTACGACGCCAGCACAAACGCGCCGTCGTCGAGACCGGTGACGGCGGCGCGCACCGCCGCCAGCCGGCCCTGGTGGTCGGCGAGCGAGAACCAGTGCGCGCCGCCGCGCGCGCCGAGCGCCACGCGCACAAACTCGTCGATGCCGCGCGATCCGGCGACGCGCTCGACGTGGTTGGCGCCGCGCGCCAGCGCACGGCCGCGCGGCAGCGTGCGCTCGTGGTCGACGCGCTCGACCAGCGTGTTGTGCGCCAGCGCACCGGCGCATGCGCCAGAGCAGTCGGCCGGCGCGCGCAGCGGCGCGTCGACAAAGCGCGTGCAGCCGACGTAAAACTCGGCGAGCCGCGCCGCCTGCACCGTCGGCGCGTAGACCAGCGCGCCGTGCGGCGCGCCGACAAACAGGCTGCCGGCCACCGAGAGGCCGGTCGCGGCGCCCGAGCCGCGCACCGCAATCGCCGCCGCGCTGTGGCCGACAAAGGTCGAGTCGGCGACGGTGAGCGCGCCGCCGCCGAGCGCGACGCCGGTCGCCAGCGCCGCAAACAGCGAGTCGCGCACCGCGACGCGCACGTGCGGCGCGCTGACGTTGAGCGCACAGTGCGCGTCGGTGGCACCGTCGCCGACAAACGCGACGCGCGCCAGCTCGACGTCGGCCGCCGCGCCGCCGGCGGCGTACGCGAGCGCCGTGCCGGCGCCGGCGTGCAGCCGGAAGCGCACGTCGCGCACGGCCGCGAGCGCGCCACCCTCCGACGTCAGCGTCGCGCCGCCGTCGACCGCAATCGTCGGCCGGCTGCAGCCGCCGACGCGGCCCTCGAGCACAGTGCCGGCGCGCGTCACGGTCACATTGCCGCCGAGCGGCGCGTCGGGCGCCGTCACCAGCACGTGGCCGACGTTGGCCGCGAGCGCCGCCGCCACGCTGGCGTACGCGCGCTCGGCCGGCCGCGCGCCGTCGGCCACGGGCGCCAGCAGCGCGCACGAGCGGTCGGCGCAGTAGGTGTCGGCCCAGCGGCGCGGCGCCGCCGGCGTCCAGTAGTTGCGCGCCAGCAGCGCCGCGCCGTTGTCGGTGATGGCGGCGGCGCGCAGCGGCGCCGCGTCAAACACGTTGCGCCGCAGCGCGCGCCAGTCGGCAAAGCGCGCCGTCGGCGCCGCAGCCAGCGCCGCCGACGCGGCGTGCGCCGCAAACACGCACGCGTCGACCGACGCGCCGACGTAGGCGCCGGCGGCAAACGCCAGATTGACGGCGGCGCGCGACGCCGAAAAGTCGACGTTGTGCAGCGCAAAGTTGCGCAGCGCGCGGTTGGCGCTCGCAGCAGCCGGCGCGCTAGCAGCGGCGCTCGGCGACGCCGATGCGCGCGCCAGCGCGACCAGCGAGCCGAGCGAGCGCTTGCGCGCCGCGCCGTCGCCGCCGTACGCATCGCCAGCCGCCGCCGCGTCGTACGTGCCGGCGTCGACCAGCACGTCGATGCGCCGCGCGCCGTCGCCGACGCCGCGACCGACCACCAGATCGCGCAGCGCAACGTCGTTGGCGCGCACGTCGAGCAGCACGCCGACGTCGCTGCCGGCGGCGCGCAGTACGGCGCGCGCACCGCCAGCCGCCGACCGCAGCTCGACGCGCGGCACGTCGAGCACGAGCGGCGCGTCGAGCACATACTCGCCCGGCGCAGCCAGCTCGAGCACGTCGTCGGGCTCGGCGCGCTCGACTGCGCCGCGCAGCTCGGCGACCGACGCGATAGACACGCGCCGCGCCGCCACAACACTCAATAGCGCCGCCACCAAAACCAGCATAGAGGTACGCGCGCGCGCGATCAAGTGCGTCCAGTAACGCTGCCGGCAGCCTTATTAGACCGGCACACGCCGCACCGCCTAACAAATGAGCGTGCTGCGCATTGCGGCGCTCGCCGAACAGCTCGTCGACTCGGACTGGCAGCACCACCTGGCGCTCCTCGTCGCGCTCTACACCGGCTCGCTGGCCGCGCTCGCCGCGCAGTGCTTTTGCGGCTGCCTGCTGCCGGCACGCTTTCGCCGCGCGCTCGTGCTCGCCGGCGCGTTTCTGCTCGTCGTGGCGTTTACTGTCTCGGCGCACCTGGCGTCGGTGCTCAGGAGGCGTGCCGCTGCCGCTCTGCATCTGTAAAAGGCCGATCGCGCGTCACTCGTGCTTGTCGAGCACGGCCAGCAGCTTGTCGAGCTCGGTGTCGAGATCGGCGCCGCCCGTCTCCAGCAGCGTCTTGCAGTCGCTGAGCGCACGCGTGCGCGCCTCGGCCGGCGCGTCGAGCGCCTCGAGCGCTTTTTCGATGATCGCGAGCCGCGCCGACTGCGGCATGCGCGCGTTCAGCGCAGCGACGCACACCGGCGTCGCCGCGCTGCTCAGCGCCGACCACTCGGCGTCGTCGAGCGCGACGCCGTCGAGCAGCTCGGCGAGCGCGCCGGCGTCCTGCGCGCGCGCCGCGCCATAGAGCGCCTCGTCGTGTCGCGCGCGTCGCTCGGCGCCGGCGCCGAGCAGCGCGCGCACCCGGTCGGCGTCGCCAAACTCGGCCGCGCGCCGCAGCGCGTACGACTCGAACGCCTTGGCGTCGGCGCCGGCGTCGAGCAGCGCTTCGAGAACGGCGAGCGGCGCGTGCTCTTCGGCGGCGCGGCCGAGCGCGACGTCGCGCGCCTCGTCCGGCACGTCCTCGCGCGCCAACAGCGCGCACACGCACTCGGCGGCGCCGCGCGCCGCCGCCAGCCGCAGCAGCAGGCCGTCGTCGTGCCACACGTTGCCCTCTAGCGCCGGGTCGTCGAGCAGCTCTTGCAGCTCGTCGACGGCGTCGGTGCGCGCAAAGTGGCACGCTGCCGCAAAGCGCGCCTCGAGCAGGTCGACCTGCTCGCGCGGCAGTGCGTCGGCCTTGGAGACGCGCGGCGCACCGGTCGCTGGCGGCAGCTCGTCGGCGACCGGTGCGCGCGCAGTGTCGGCGCGCAGTTCGTCCAGCTCGCCGCCGTCGTCCGGCTCGCCGTCGAGCAGCACGCGGCAGCAGAGGTCGAGCGTGCGCGCGCCGCCGGCCAGCGCCGCGAGCGTGTGCGTGGCCGGCTCGCGCGCCGCCGCCACCAGCGCCAGCAGGTGTTCGCGGCCCGGCGCCAGCGGTGCGCCACTCGGGCGGTGGCTGAGCAGACCGGCGCTCTGCAGACGCGTCGCGCTCGCCACCGCCTCGGCGCCGCACTTGACGCGCACCGTGTCGAGCAGGACGAGACGCGTCGCGGCGCGCACGTCGACCGCTTCGAGCAGCGCCGGCAGCGCGCGCCACGCGCGCAGCGCCGCGGCCAGAAACACGAGCCGGTCGGCGAGCGTCGAGCGGCCCGGCGGCTCGCGCATGTCGGTGCGCGTCTCGGCCACGTAGCGGTAGTAGGCGGCGAGCGCGCGCGGCTCGCGCTCGTCGAGGCGCGGCCAAAAGCCAAACACCGCCACAGTCGCGGCGCGCTGCGCGCCCTCGGCCAGCGCCGCCTCGTAGCGCTCGCGGGCCGCGCGCTCCTCGCTGGTCTCGTCCTCGGTCTCGCCGTCGTCGACGTCGTCGTCGTCATCGTCGGTGTCGCACGCGTCGAGCTGCGGCGGCGGCGGCGCGTCGACTTGCGCGTGCGCCAGACGCGCCCCGTCGACCACGGCGTGCACCAGCTCGGCGTCGTCCTCCATAAACGCGTGCAGCAGCAACAGCAGCGGCGGGTAGTAGTCGTCCTGCAGCGTACGGCGCACGTAGAGCAGCAGCGTGTCGTACGACAGCGCAACGCGCTCGCGCGCCTCGGCGAGCAGATTGAAGAGGCCGAGCGTGCCGGCGACCGGCGCGTCCTTGTCGGTGCCGCGCGCCGCGCGCTCGGCGGCGTCCAGCTCGTCGTCGAGCGGCGAGAGCGCGCCGCATGCGTAGACGCGCTCGGCGGCGGCGCCGCGCGCGCACACAAGCGCCAGCTCGGCGTGGCGCGCGCACGAGCGGCCCAGCAGCCGCAGAAAGTGCACATCGGCTTCGTTGCCGAGCGCGCAGAGCGCGGCCAGCGTCGGCGAGCACGGTGCGACGCTCACGTCGCCGTCCGAGTAGCTCATGTTTGTGCGCAGTGCGCCGCGTGATGCGACTACTCAGAGCGCGCCGGCGCTCTTTGGCCGATGCGAGTCGGCAGCACGCGCACGCGCACGCCGTGCTGTGCGCCCAGCTCGCGCAGCGCCGCGTAATAGCGCTCGGCGAGCGCGTCGACGCGCGTCGCGTACGCCGCCGCCGCGATCGGCGCGCCCACGACGCAGCGCACCGGCCGCCGCGTCTTGACGTGCACCGCGAGCAGCGGCGGCAGCCAGCGCGCGCCCAGGCAGCGCCACGAGCGCGTCGTGTCGAGCACGAGCACGGGCACAATGTGCGCGCCGCGGCGCGCCGCCAGCGCGCAAAAGCCGGCGCGCGCCGGGCGCCGGTACACGTTGACCGCGCCGGCCGGCGGCGCGGCGTCGCCAATGCAGCGCAGCGCGCCGGCCAGACCGCTCGGCGCGAGCGCGATGTGTGCGCCGCTGCGCAGCGCGGCGTCGACGTCGGCGCGCCAGTGCGGCACGGCGCCAAACACGGCGTAGAGCTCGCGCACGCCGGGCAGCGCGCGAAACGCGCCGTGCGCCACGACGCGCGTCCCGTCGAGCATGCGCCGCAGCGCGCCGTCGCGCGCGACGCCGTGGCACGCAAAGCCGGCCACCAGGCCGTCGGCAGCGGCGCCGTGCGGCGCGACGGCAAACACATACTGGCGCCGGTGTGCGCGGCGCGCCACGCGCCGCAGCGCGCGGCTGCGCACCAGACCGCCAAACGCGCTGCGCAGCCAGCGCGGCGCAAAGCGACGCCGCAGCCAGGCGCACGCGTCGACGCGCGCACCGGCCCACGCATAGAGCAGCAGCGCGCCGACGCCGCCGACTGCCGCCAGCCGCCACAGCGCCGCGGCGCCGAGCGCGGCGACCACGAAGAGAAACATTGCACACACACACACACACGTGCACCGCTCAGTGGTGCACTTTTACTCGGCGGCGCGTCTTGCGGCGCGCAAGCTGCGGCGGCGGTCGGCGCACGGCCGTCAGCACAAACTGCGTGTGCGCGCGACGCGCCAGACTCTGCGTCACGGCATCGCGCGCCGCCTCGGACATGGTCTCGGGCGCGTGCACGACCAGCGTGTCAATCCGCACGGCGAGACGGTCGACGGTCGCCACTGTGTCGACGCGCGCTGCCGCAAAGAGCACAGAGACGCGGCCGTGGCACAGCATCAGGCGCGAGACGCCACGCGCGTCGATACGCGTCGTCGCGGGCATGCGGCTGCGCTCGCACGTGTCGCGCAGCGCTTTCGCGGCGTCGACGACGGTGACGGCGCGCTGCGCGACAAACACCAGAGTGTAGCGCGCCGTGTCGCGCTCGTCCGACGCAAAGATGCGCAGGCCGAGCACGACGCGCGCCACGGCCGCGAAAATGTCGTGGCCGGCCATGCACTCGTGGTGCGTCAGCGTGTAGCGCACAATCGACCGCCGCCGGGCCAGATGCGGCAAAACGCGCGCGCGGTACAGCGCACGCGCGTCGTCGGCCGGCACGTAGCCGTAGCGGCGCGAGTCGACGGCCAGATGATTCATGGCCGGCAGGCAGAGGAGCAGACGCGCCGCGCCGCCGCTCGTCGCCTCCAGGCCGTAGTCGAATGGCATGCCGTCGTCGACCGACGCCGACGCCGACGACGACGACGACGCCGCCGACGATCGGGGCATGCTGACGCCTCCTCTGGGTCTCTGTGTCTGCTGCCGCTTAGGCGGCGCAGGTGCTCGCGACTTGGTTTGCGCACCAACGACCCGGTGGGCGCGGCACCGATGCGACGGTGCAAGCGCTCGCGCCGTGCAATGACCGTCGCCGCCAAAACGGGCAAACGAGCACCGACTCTGCGCACAATGATCAGTCGCGACCGCACGCGGGACTGGCAGCGACTGGTGGGCACGCGGCCGCCGCTTGTGCCTCGCGCGCACCCTGTCGCCGAGCTGCACGTGGCCGCACAGCGCGCACTCGAGCCCGGCCGCCGCGACGCAGCACGCTGCGCGCGCGCCGCAGCCGTCGCCGCCGCCAACGCAGTGGCGCGTGCCGACAACGCGCACCAGGCAGCGCACGCGCACGCCGTCGGCGCGTACGTGGCGCGTCGCGTCGCGTCGCCGCCGACGGCGCTGCGCAGGCACGTGCGCGTGCGCACGCTCGCAGCGCCGGCGACGGCGCGCATTACGGCGGCACACGAACGCGCACAGACCGACGCGTTTCGCGCCTTTGAGCGCACGCGCGCCGTGCGCGGCGTGCGCGCGCAGCTGGCCACCGTCGCGACGCTCACCGAGCGCGTCGCGTGGCACGTCGACGCGCACAGCGCGCCAATTGACCGACTCGAGCGCGCCATGGACGCCGTCGAGGTGCGCGTCGGCGGCGCGCGCGCTGCGCTCGAGCGGCGCGCGCGCCGCGCCGTGCAGCGACGCACGCACCTGCGCTGCGGCGCCATCGCCGTCGCCACGTGCCTCTTTTGGACGCTACTGTGCCTCTAGTCGCTCGCTATAGAGCGAGCGACGGCGCCGCGACGCAGCGCAAATGACGAGCCGGAAGCGCAAACGCGGCTCGGCGGCGTTTGACGCCGTCGGCGACCTGCTGCGGCGTGTCGCGGCGCGCGCCGCCGAGCGCGCCGGCGGCTGCTCGGGTCTGCTGCGCCCTCTGCGCGCCGCGCTCGATCTGGCCGACGCGCCGCAGCGCGTCGCCGCGCGCCGCTACCGCACCTCGTCGTCGGCCGAGCTCGGCGTGCGTGTCGAGCGCGAACTGGCGCTCACAATCGCCGGCGGCGCACTGCCGCCCAAGGCGCACCGCATGACACGCGCGCTGCACGCCTTTCTGCGCAAGCGCCGCTGGACGCTGCTCGCCACACAAGTGCCGCTGCACGACGCCGCCGTGCCGCTGCACACGCGCGCCGACTTTCTGGCACGCGACGAGCGCAGCGGCGCGCTCGTGCTCATCGAGCTCAAGACCGGATACGACGCCGGCTACGCGTCGACGCTGACGCCGCCGGCCGGCGTCGACGTACCGGCCATCGAGCGGCTATTCAAGCGCCGCGACTCGCACGCCGCGCGACACCAGCTGCAGCTCGCGTGGATGGACTGGCAGCTGCGGCGCGCGTACGCCGTGCCGCGCGCCGCGCTCGTCTCGGTCGTGCTGCGTGTCACCAACCGCCGGCGCGCCGAAGTGCGCGCACCCGACCCGCTCGCGCCGTGGGCCGAGCGCGCCGCCGACACGCTTGTGGCTCGCTTGCGCGAGCATTTGCGCGCGCCGCAATTCTAAGAGCGTGTTCAGTGCATGCACACCGCAAAGCGCACTAAACGCGGGGACATGCGCTCGGTCCTCTGTATTCTGCTGCTGTTTGGCGCGTCGGCGACGACGGCGCTCGCGCCGCAGTGCGCCGAGCCGCGCGCCGTGTGCGACGTGCCGGGCAATGCGCGCTGCGTCGCCGACAACTGCGTCAAACTGCCGCACGCCGAACACGGCCACTGCGACAACGATCGCTTTGTGCAGTGCGACACCGACGCCGATTGCTCGTGCCGCTGCGCGCACAACAACCACATTGCGTGCGTGCTGGGCGACGCCGTCCCACCGCCGCCGCCTCCGCCGCCGCCGACGCCCGCCCGCGGCGCGCCGTGCGACAAAGACTGCGCCCGCTGCAAGGCGGGCAATGGCGGCTGCATCGCCGACCACTGCGTCAAGCGGCACCCGGGTGCCGTTGTCGGTCACTGCGCGCACGACCGCTGGTCGCGCTGCGGCTCGGACGCCGACTGCACGTGCCGCTGCGCCGCCGACCCCGACACGGCGTGCCACTGCGACGACGACGACGACGGAAGCAGCAGCAGCAGCAGCAGCCACAGTCACAGCGGCAGCAGCAGCGACAGCCTGGCCGAAGTGTGCGCCGACGCGTCGCTCGCGTGCCCCGACGACTCGCAGACGTGCGTCGCCGACCAGTGTGTCAAGAGCAGCTGGTCGTGGGGCTCGACGGGCCACTGCAAGTACGACCGCTGGCGCAAGTGCGAGTCGGACGCCGATTGCGGCTGCCGCTGCTCGCGCGATCGCCGGTGGGCCTGTGTGCCGCCGCCCGAGTGTGACCCGACGAGCAGCGACGCGCCGCCGTTCTGCGCCGAGACGCCCGACTGCGGTCCCGACGACTTTGTCTGGTCGCAGACCATCGACGAAGCGAGCGGCTCGCCGTCGGCGTCGGCAGTGCGCCTCTACGCCGGCGCGACGACCGAGTATGTCGTGCCGGCGGGCGGCTTCCCGGCCGAGTTTGGCGGCCCGGTGCGCGTCAACGTGAGCGCCGTCTCGTACGACGGCTACGCCGACCGCGCTGCGGCGTCGCAGGCGCACGAGCAGTGGCGCGTCGTGCTGCGCTCGGGCGCCACCGTTGTCTGGCAGTCGGCTTACGCGGGCGACGTGCCCGACGGCGTGGCTCAGGCGAGCGTCAGCGACGACCTCGGCGGCGCCGAGCTGCTCACCGGCTTTGACTCGATCACGCTCGAGCACTGGTCGGTCGGCAACCCGGCCGACACCGAGCCCAACTCGGTGGTGCCGATTGGCATTTGCGTCGAGTTTGAGGCGATCGAGCTGCCGCCGTCGACGACGACGACGACGACGCCGCCGACGACGACGACCAGCACCACTACGTCTGCGGCGAGCACAACCACGACCACCACCAGCACGACGAGCACGACGTCTGCCCCCACCACCACTACCACCGCCCAGATGACGTCGGCTAGTACGACGACCGAGATGAGTACGTCGACGGTGCCGACGACGACGACGACGACTGCGACGGCACCACCCTCGACGTCGGCGAGTACGACGACCGAGATGAGTACGTCGACGGTGCCGACGACGACGACGACTGCGACGGCACCACCCTCGACGTCGGCGAGTACGACGACCGAGATGAGTACGTCGACGACTCCGATGACGACGTCGACGGCCCCGCCCTCGACGTCGGCGAGTACGACGACCGCGACGGCACCACCCTCGACGTCGTCAGCAGCGAGCACGACGTCGACGGCCCCGCCCTCAACGTCGACAGCAACGAGCACGACGTCGGCGAGTACGACGACCGCGTCGCCGACGACGACGACTGCGATGATGCCGACGCCAATGCCAACCATGCAGGTGCCTGGCGCGTGCTGCGCCGCCGACGGCTCGTGCACCGACGTGGCGAGCGAGCCCGAGTGCGACGGCACGTGGCTCGGCGGCAGCACGACGTGCGCCGCCAACGGCGACCAGTGCACAGTGGCGTGCGACACGGTGCTCGAGTGCGGCCGCCGCGCAGGCTGCTACGGCGGCCTGCGCGACGGTCTCGAGTGCCGCGATGTGCGCGACTGCCCCGGCGCACACACCGAGTGCGTGCCGCTCGACGAGTCGTGCCAAGCGCAGGAGACGTGCACCGAGTGCGACTCGAGCGATCCGCGCGAGTCGCTGCACCGCTGCGCGGCGTGCGTCGCGTGCACCGACGACGAGCGCGCCGCGCAGAGCGAGCACGCACCGGTGCCGTGCTGCCCGCCCGAGCTGCCCATCGAAGACGACGACAACGACGAAGCACCGTCGGCCGGCGGCGCGCACAAGAAGAAGGGGCGCCGCCCGCGCTGCCCGTGGCGCGCCAAGGACGGCTTCCAGGGCCGCTGCGGTCGCCGCTTTGACTGCGCGTGCGAGCACGCGCCGTGCAGCGACAAGTACGACGGCACGGTCGACTTTCCGCTCACCGGCACGCCGGCCGACGTTTGCTGCGAGCTGCGCGCCAATGCGCCGCAGCTGCGCAAGGGCAAGCCGGTGCATGCGCGCGTGCACAAGCTGGCGGGCCAGCTGCCCGCCTTTGGCGCGCAGCTGAACGTGCTGGCGCTGCAGATGCAGGCGCCGGCCGGCGACCTGACGCCCGAAGAGCTGGTCGACTTTGTCGCCGACTACTATGTGATCGACGCGCACGAGCGCAGCGTGACGCTGCGCGTGGCCAGCGAGCCGCTCGGCGAGGCGATGGCGCTCGCCGTCGGCGTCATTGGTCCGCTGGCGTACGACTGCAACGAGGCGGACGAGCCGCTCGGCACGTTCACCAACACAACGCTGCTGTCGGGCCCGACCGACGGCGCCATTGACGTCGAGCTGAACGCGCTGCTGCCCAAGCGCGGCCTCTACGTCGTGGCCGTCGTCGGCGTCACGAGCGCCGAGCAGCGACGCGACCTGTGCACCGACTACGAGCTCGAGTTTGTCGACTGCCGCGCGCCGCTGTGTCCGGCCGAGCTGTGTGCTGCGCCGGTGTGCGCGTCGGCGCGCGACTGTCCGCCCGAGTCGTCGTTCTTTGGCTGCGACGCGCGCACCGGCCGCTGCATTGAGCGCGCCGCGCCGCCGCCGCGCAAGCACAAGAAGGCCGCAGACGATCAGGCCGACGCGCGCAAACGCCTCGTCGATCCGGCCGACTTTGCCGGCTTTGGTCCGGTCGACGAGCTGCTGGTGCACCCGCCGCACCGCGGCGCGGTGTGCTGGGGCGCGCACGAGGGCGCGCCGTGCATCGACGAGCTGGCGCCGCACCAGTGCGCGTTTGGCAGCTGCGACGACACCGAGACGTGCGCTGTGGTGCAGGAGATCGAGTGCGACTGCCAGTGTGCGCCGCAGTGCGCGCGCTCGAGCGACTGCAACGACAACGATCCGTTTACGATTGACGTGTGCGACACGCGCACGCACGTGTGCGTGCACCGTCCGCGTGAGCAGGCCGCCGCCGACGAGCCGGACAGCGAGGCGGTCGAAGCGCAGGCCGCCGCCGGCGGTGCCCGGCTCGCGGCAGCCGACGTCGCCGAGCCGCGCTGCACGCTTGCCGCGCTCGACGCCGCCGAGCGCGCACACGCGTCGGCGGCGCTCGACCGCTTTGGCGACGCGTCGGGCAAGCAGGCGTGCGCTGCCACCGTGGCGCGCGAGCGCATGCGCATCGGCGCGCCGTCGGCGTTTGCGCCCGAGTGCTGTGCCGCGGCGCCGTACGACGCGGCGTGTCACGGCGACGGCCAGCCCGAGTCGGGCGCCGAGCTGCTCGATCGCGCACACGCCGCGCTCGAGCGCGGCTCGCGCGCCGCGCAGGCGGCCGACCACGCCGCCGCTGTGCGCGCCGCGTGCTGCGCGCTCGACCTGTACGCCGCCGTGGCGGCGCACTGCGGCAACGCCGACGACCGCTGGGCGCTGGCCGACGCCGACGTCGAGCGCAGCGCGCCCGGACCCGACTGCGTCGCGCTCGACGACGGCCACGGCGACGCCGACCTCAACGAGTACGTGGGCGAGCAGCGCGAAGTCACGCTGCGCACCGACGACCGCGTGCGCGTCGTCAGCGTGCACACGCGTCCGCTGGCGCGCGGCGGCCACTACCGCGCGTCGCTCGCGCTCACGGCCGGCGGCGACGGACCGGCCGAGGCTGTCGTGCCGTCGGCGCCGACGGCCGGCGGCGCGGCGTGCAGCGACCGCGAGCGCCTGCTGCTGGCGGCGGCGCTCGACACCGACGCGCTGCGCGCCGAGCTGCGCGCCGCCGCCGCGCTGCCGGCCGGCACTGTGGCGGTCGTCGACCGGCGCGCGGTGCGCGACTCGTCCGCCAGCGTTGCCGAGTGCGTCACGCTCGCCGGACCGGCGGCGGTGTCGGCGCGCTGCCCGCGCGCCTCGCTCGTCACACTCTACGCCGACCTGAACGCAACGCTGCCGCACGAGCCGGCCGACGCGCTCGACGCGCTCGGCGCGCCGGCCGGCGCGCCGACGTTTAGCGAGCGCACCGCCAACACACAGTCGCACACGCGCCGCGTCGAGCCGCGGCACACCGCGTCGGCCGTCTTCCTGCTGCCGGCCACCGACTCGGCCGCGTCCATCCGCACCGTGCTGCGCAACCACGACTGCGGCGTTGCCGTCCTCCTCGGCTCGGCCGTGCAGCGGCCGGCGTCGCCGCTCGCCGTGCGCATGCCGGCCGCCTACTGCGGCGCGTTCCGCTGGGCGGCCGAAGGCGTGCCGCTGCTCGGCGCCGTCGACGCGCCGCCGG
>Ga0180430_10001746_pt1 | contig 20667 bp, 20 predicted proteins | sample SS_ome_9_FD_132999 | JGI IMG/M metagenome (GOLD analysis project Ga0180430, IMG submission 132999) | Hypersaline lake sediment archaeal communities from the Salton Sea, California, USA - SS_1_S_2 metaG | ecosystem: Environmental > Aquatic > Non-marine Saline and Alkaline > Hypersaline >... | reverse complement strand
GAAGCTGTCGCCGACGAAGGGGCGCATCACGCGAAACGCGGCCTCCTCGTAGGACAGGCCGGCCAGCGCGGCGATCTCGTCGGCGGTCATCCGCGGCACCGCTTCGGGCAGGTAGAGCCCGCCGTCGCGCGCGAGGCCGGTCAGCATCGCCTCTTCGAAGGGCAGCACCGGCGCGCGGCCGCGGGTGGAGACGTAGCGCATCTGGGTTCCGGTCGTGGTGGTTTTTCAACTCGTCCGGCGACTGATACGCGACAGGAAGAAGCCTGTCATCCCCAGCCAGGCCGCGGCCATGGAAAACCAGGTGACGGCATAGCCGAAATGGTCGTTCGGGATACCCGAGGTATCGACCGGGCGCGGCAGCACACCCTGGGCCGGCCCCCTGGCGGCGCGCAGCACGATCAGCACCGGTTCGGTCTGCAGCGCTTCGGCCATGCCGGGCACGTCGCGGGCGAACCACAGCCGGCCCGCGACATCGGGCGGCGGGGTGAAGGCATCGGCATCCTCGGGCCACATCAGGTTGCCCGTGACGGTGAGCGCGGCGGCGGGCCTATCGGCGCGGCGCGCGCCCTCGGGGACGAAACCGCGGTCGAGCATGATCCGGCGTCCGCCGTCGGTTTCGAAGGCCGCGATCACCCGGTAGCCCGCGCCCTGCCCCTTGACCGCCGACAGCACCGCCAGTTCCTCGCCCGTGGTCGTGCCGGCCACGGTGACGGCCTGGTAGCGCAGCGCCTCGGGATCGAGGGTTTCGAGGCTGTCGAAGGCCAGCGGATCGGCCGCCAGCCGGGCCTCGATCGCGGCCAGCACTCCCTCTTTCCAGTCCATCCGCCGCACCTGCCACAGGCCGAGCGAGACCAGGATGGCGGCGCCGCCAAGGCCGATGACGAGGGCGAAGAGTAGCCGGCGCATGGCACCTCCTTGCAAAGGAAAGGGCGCGGGAGTCGCCCCGCGCCCCGGTCGGAATTGGCCGGTCGGGCGTCAGCCGCCCCAGACGTAGACCGCGAAGAACAAAAACAGCCAGACCACGTCGACGAAGTGCCAGTACCACGCCGCCGCCTCGAAGCCGACATGCTGTTCGGGCGTGAAATGCCCCTTCGTCGCGCGGAACAGGCAGACCGCCAGGAAGATCGTGCCGACGATCACGTGGAAGCCGTGGAACCCCGTCGCCATGAAGAAGTTCGCGCCATAGATGTTCCCGGCGAAACCGAAGGCCGCATGGGTGTATTCGTAGGCCTGGAAGCCGGTGAAGATGATGCCCAGCAGGATCGCGAGGATCAGGCCATTGATCATGTCCTTGCGGTTGTTCTCATGCGCGATGGCATGGTGCGCCCAGGTCGCGGCGGCGCCGGAACACAGCAGGATCAGGGTGTTGATCAGCGGCAGGTGCCACGGATCGAAGGTCTCGATCCCCGCCGGCGGCCAGACGCCGTCGACCGCCGGGCTGATCCCGTCGGGATGCATCGGGTACATCGCGTGCTTGAAGAACGACCAGAACCACGCCGCGAAGAACATCACCTCGGACATGATGAACAGGATGAAGCCGTAGCGCAGGCCGATCCGCACCACCGGCGTGTGATCGCCGGTCTCGCCCTCGCGCACCACGTCGGCCCACCAGCCGAACATCGTGTAGAGCACGAGGACAAGGCCGATCAGGAACATCCACGGCGTGATGTCACGCATCCAGAGCACCGCCCCGAACAGCATGACGAAACCGCCGACCGCGCCGAGGAACGGCCAGATCGACGGTGGCAGGATGTGGTAGTCGTGGTTCTTCTCGTGCGCCATGTCGGTTCCCTCGTCGGCTCCCTCTTGCGGGGATCAGTTGGTCGTTGCGTCTGTCTGTGCCGGCAGCGCCGCCGCGGCGTGCTCCTCGGACAGATCGGTCTGGTAGAAGGTGTAGGACAGCGTGATGTGGCGGATGTGGCCCGCGTCGCGATCGTCGACCAGTTCGGGATCGACGAAGAACGACACCGGCATCTCGACCCGCTGGCCGGGCTCCAGCACCTGTTCGGTGAAGCAGAAGCATTCGATCTTCGAGAAGTAGTAGCCCGCCAGATCGGGGCTGACGTTGTAGCTGGCGGTGCCGGCGACCGGCACGTCGGTCGGGTTGTAGGCCTCGTAGAACACCAGCCCGGTCTCGCCGATCTTCAGCTTCATCTCGCGGGTCATCGGGCGGAACTGCCAGGGCATGTCGCGCTCGGTGCTGGCGTCGAACCGGACGGTGACGTATTCGTCCAGCACCAGGTCCGAGGCCGTCTCGGCCACGTTGGTGGTGCCGCCGTAGCCGGTGACCCGGCAGAACCAGTCGTAGAACGGCACCGCCGCCCATGCCAGCGCGCCCATCGTGACCACGACGCCGATCAGGCGCAGGGCGGTCCGGCCGTTCCGGTTCGACATGTCCATCAGTTCTCCTCCGTTTTCGGCAGCAGGCTGGCCCGGGGCTGGTGATCGTAGCCCTCGATGACGCCGCCGGTCGACACCTTGACGACCGTCAGGCCGAAGATGATCGCCGCGAAACCGACGAGGACGAGGCCGAGGCCGAGATTTCGCCCGAAGCGGCGGCGGTGCAGGTCGTGCTCGCGCCCGATCGCCATGCTACCAGATCCCCCAGCCGAGGCCGCGCAGCGCGGCATCCGCCAGCAGCGCGCCGAAATGCAGGAACAGGTAGCTCAGCGAGAAGCGGAAGAACGCCTTCTCGGCGCGGTAACCGTCGGCCTCGGCCTGCGCCTCGTCACGCGCCCGGATCCGCCAGGCGCCCAGCACGAAACGCGCGTTCAGGACCAGCGCGGCGGCAAGGTAGACCGGCCCGCCGATCGGCGTCGCGGCCAGCGCCAGCGCCACCGGTGCCAGGAGCAGCGTGTAGACGAACACGTGATTGCGCGTCGCCCGGCGACCATGGGTGACGGTCAGCATCGGCACGCCGGCATTGGAATAATCGTCCTTCATGAACAGCGCCAGCGCCCAGAAATGCGGCGGCGTCCACATGAAGATCAGCGCGAACATCAGAACCGGTTCCAGGCCGATGCCGCCGGTCGCCACCGCCCAGCCGATCATCGGCGGAAAGGCCCCCGCGGCGCCGCCGATGACGATGTTCTGCGGCGTCAGGCGCTTGAGCCACATGGTGTAGACCGCGACGTAGAAGAAGATCGTGAAGGCGAGGAAGGCGGCGGCGAACCAGTTCGCGGCCAGCCCCAGCATCATCACCGAAATCCCCGACAGGCCGAGCCCGAGGCCCAGCGCATCGCCCGGCGTGACCCGGCCGGCCGGCACCGGGCGCGACTTGGTGCGGCGCATCACCGCGTCGATATCGGCGTCGTACCACATGTTCAGCGCGCCCGAGGCGCCGCCGCCCAGCGCGATGAACAGGATCGACACGAAGGCCACCAGCGGATGCACCGACACCGGCGCGACCATCAGCCCGACGAAGGCGGTGAACACCACCAGCGACATCACCCGCGGTTTCAGCAGCACCACGAAATCGCCGAAACCGGCGTCGCGCGGCGCGTCATGGGCGGTCAGGTCGCTCATCCAGGCTTCTCTCCCTCGCGCGGGACCGGGCATAGGGCCCGGCCGCGCCCTCCCGCTCGGCCGCTCAGTCGGCCGAGGCGACGTTCACCGGCGCCGGCAGGCCGGCGTAGAGCGCCTTGGCCTCGTCCAGCCAGGCGGCATAGGCCTCCTCGCTGACCACCTTGACGGTGATCGGCATGTACGAGTGATCCTTGCCGCACAGTTCCGAACACTGCCCGAAATAAACGCCTTCCTTCTCGGCGGCGAACCACAGCTGCGCGATCCGGCCCGGCACCGCGTCCTGCTTCACCGCGAAGGCCGGCACGGTCCAGGAATGGATCACGTCGGCGGCGGTCACGTTCATCACGATGGTCTTGCCGACCGGCACGACCACGGCGGTGTCGGTCGCCAGAAGATAGGCGCTGTCCTCGTAGCCGTAATCCGCCAGGTCTTCGCGGGCCAGCATGAAGCTGTCGAAGCCGAACCCCTCGTCGACATATTCGTAGCCCCAGAACCACTGGTAGCCGGTCACCTTGATGGTGATGTCGGCCTCGGGGATTTCCTGCTGCTTGAACAGGATCGGCAGCGAGAACGAGCCGATCACCACAAGGATCAGCACCGGCACGATCGTCCAGGCGACCTCGAGCGGGGTGTTATGGGTGAAGCGCGCCGGGTTCGGGTTCGACCTCGCGTTGTAGCGCAGGATCACCGCGGCGAGCAGCGCCAGCACCAGCACGACCACGACGGCCATGATCACGTGCAGCAGGCCGTCGAGCCACTGCTGGTCGCGCGCCAGTTCCGACGCGGCGGGGTGGAAGCCCGTGCCATTCGGCACCGGCGCGCCGACGACCGGCAGCCCCTCGACCGCGCTTTGGGCGTGGACAGCGCCGGCCGTGATCGTTGCGGTGAAGGCGGCCGCGGCGGCGGCCCGGAAAGTGGCAAGACGCATTGTGTTATCCCATTCCTGACGCGGCTCTCCCTGCCGCCCGGCCGGCCCCCTCTCCCCAGGGAAGCCCCCGTTGTGTCGCGGGCATTCTAAAACCATATTCATCTGGGTCCGACAAGCGAAACCGTTGCGACACGGCGCCGCGAGTTGACCTGAATCAACGACGAGGAAAGCCCAGACCATGACCGACACCCGCTTCGCCCCGTTCGAAACGCATCTCGACCCAGAGGCCGCGCTGGCCACGCTGCGCGCCGCGACCGAGGGGGCGGAGGACGGCGAGCTGTTCCTCGAACGGCGCCGGTCGGAGGCGCTGGTGCTTGACGACGGGCGCATCAAGACGGCCAGCTACGACGCCTCGGAAGGCTTCGGGCTGCGCGCCGTCCGGGGCGAGGTGGCGGGCTATGCCCATTCCACCGAGATCAGCGAACGCGCACTGGCCCGCGCTGCGGAAACCGCGCGGCTGGCGGTGGGCGACGGCGGCGGCGTGATGGCCGCGCCGCCGCCCGGATCGAACCGCCGGCTCTACGGCGACGACGACCCGATGGCGGAGGCGGGCTTTGGCGTGAAGGTCGACCTGCTGCGCGAGATCGACGCCTTCCTGCGCGATCTCGATCCCCGCGTCGTCCAGGTCTCCGCCACCGTCTCGGCCTCGCTGCAGGAGGTGGTGATCCTGCGGCCCGAGGGCGGGATCGTGGCCGATACCCGGCCGATGGCGCGACTGAATGTCGCGGTCATCGTCGAGGAGAACGGCCGCCGCGAAAGCGGCCAGTACGGCGGCGGCGGGCGCACCGGCCTGTCGGGCCTGATCGCGCGCGACAACTGGCAGGGCGTGGCCCGCGAGGCGCTGCGGGTGGCGCGGGTGAACCTGTCGGCCGAACCGGCGCCGGCCGGCGTGATGGACGTGGCGCTTGGCCCCGGCTGGCCCGGCATCCTGCTGCACGAGGCCGTGGGCCACGGGCTGGAGGGCGATTTCAACCGCAAGAAGACCTCGGCCTTCGCCGGGCTGATGGGGCAGCGGGTGGCCGCGCCCGGCGTAACCGTGCTCGACGACGGCACGATCAAGGGGCGGCGCGGATCGATCACCGTCGACGACGAGGGCACGCCCTCGGGCCGGACCGTGCTGATCGAGGACGGGATTCTCGTGGGCTTCATGCAGGACCGGCAGAACGCCCGGCTGATGGGGGTCGACCCCACCGGCAACGGCCGGCGCGAAAGCTATGCCCATATCCCGATGCCGCGGATGACCAATACCTACATGCTGGCCGGCGAGGCCGACCCCGAGGGTATCGTCGCCGATCTGAAGGACGGGATCTGGGCCGTGGGCTTCGGCGGCGGGCAGGTCGACATCACCAGCGGCAAGTTCGTCTTTTCCTGCACCGAGGCCTACCGGGTGAGGAACGGGCGCGTCGGCGCGCCGGTCAAGGGCGCGACGCTGATCGGCGACGGCGCGACCGCGCTGCGGCAGATCCGGGCGATCGGCAACGACATGAAGCTCGACCCCGGGATCGGCAATTGCGGCAAGGCCGGGCAATGGGTGCCGGTCGGCGTGGGCCAGCCGACGCTGATGATCGGCGGGCTGACGGTGGGCGGCAGCGCCGCCTGACCGACTTTCGCGCAGCCCGGCAAACTTTCCGGTATCCGGTAACGACTCGTTAACCTTAACGACGCAAACTCTGTCTTGCGAATGAGGCGGAGGACCGGATGGAGAACGATTTGTTTTCTCTTCCCACCCCCTTCACCCCACCCACCACGGAAGAAGATGAACTCGTCTGGCTCCGCCTCATTCGATCCCGTCGCGTCGGGCCCACGACCTTCTGGCGCCTTCTCGGTGAAACCGGATCTGCGCAGAACGCGCTGGAGAGCTTGCCGGAGGTCGCCCGCGCGGCGGGGGTGAAGTCCTACGAACCCTGTTCCGAGGCCGCCGCCCGCGCCGAACTGGCCGCGGGCCGGCGCGCGGGTGCGCGCCCGGTGTTTCGCGGCCAGCCGGGGTATCCCGCCATCCTTGCGGAAATCGCCGATGCGCCGCCGATGCTGTGGGCGATCGGCGACGCGGGGCTGGCCGGCCGGCCGGCGGTGGCGGTGATCGGGGCGCGCAACGCTTCGTCGCTGGGCTACCGGATGGCGCGGCGTCTGGCCGAGGATGTCGCTGCGGCGGGCTACGCGGTGGTTTCGGGCCTTGCCCGCGGGATCGACGCGGCCGCGCATGGCGCCGCCCTGCCCGCCACGATCGCGGTGCAGGCCGGCGGCATCGACGTGATCTATCCCGCCGAGAACACCGCGCTGGCCGCCGAGATCGCGGGTCGCGGGCTGCGGCTGTCGGAACAGCCGCCCGGGCTGCAGCCGCAGGCCCGGCATTTCCCGCAACGCAACCGGATCATCGCCGGGCTGGCCCGCGCGGTGATCGTGGTGGAGGCCGCGGCGCGGTCGGGCTCGCTGATCACCGCGCGGATGGCGCTGGACCAGGGCCGCGAGGTGCTGGCGGTCCCCGGCCACCCGATGGATGGCCGCGCCGGCGGCTGCAACGCGCTCATTCGCGACGGCGCGGTGCTGGTGCGCGGCGCCGATGACGTGCTGGCCGCGCTGGGCGGTGCGGCCGCGCCGATCGCGCGGGTCGCCGAAGCCGCCGCGCCGCCGCCCCGGCCGCCCGCCGCGCCGCCGCCGGGCCCGCCCGAACGCCCGCGCGCCGAAACCCGCGACCTGCACGCGCAAATCCTCGACCGGCTCGGCCCCTCGCCCACCGCCGAGGACCAGTTGATCCGCGATCTTCGGTTGCCCGCCGCGACAGTGTCCGCCGGCCTTGTGGAACTGGAACTCGACGGCCGGGTCAGCCGCCAGCCCGGCGGGCTTTTCGCGCGGTCGGATTGACCTGCCGGCAAGGCTGCGACGCCGCGGCGCGGCATCGCCGAAACGCCCCGCATTGACAGCGCCCCATCATGCAGCCCATGGTCCCCGCCCATCCCGCGGCGGTCGATCCATGCCGCACGAACCAGAGGATTCCATGGCCGTTGTCGTTGTCGAATCGCCTGCCAAGGCCAAGACGATCAACAAGTATCTCGGGCCGGGCTACACCGTGCTCGCCTCCTACGGCCATGTCCGCGACCTGCCGCCGAAGGACGGATCGGTCGATCCCGATCACGGTTTCGCGATGACATGGGAGGTCGCCTCGGACAGCCGCAAGCATGTCCGCGCGATCGCCGAGGCGCTGAAGGACGACGACACGCTGATCCTCGCCACCGACCCCGACCGCGAGGGCGAGGCGATTTCCTGGCATCTGCAGGAGGCGCTGGCGCCAACGCTGAAAAAGGGCAAGGCGGTGCGCCGCGTGACCTTCAACGCGATCACCAAGGCCGCCGTCACCGAGGCGATGGAGAAGCCCCGCGAGGTCGACATGGAACTGGTGGAGGCCTACCTGGCCCGCCGCGCGCTCGACTACCTCGTGGGCTTTTCGCTGTCGCCGGTGCTGTGGCGCAAACTGCCGGGCGCGAAATCGGCCGGCCGCGTGCAATCGGTCTGCCTGCGGCTGATCGTCGAGCGCGAGATGGAGATCGAGGCGTTCCGGGCGCGGGAATACTGGACGGTCTCGGCCCGGCTGGTCACCCCGCGCGGGCAGGAATTCGACGCGCGCCTCGTCAGCCTGTCGGGCAGGAAGCTCGACAAGTTCGACCTGGCCAGCGAAACGGCGGCCGAACTGGCGGTGCAGGCGGTGACCTCGCGGCCCCTGACGGTCAAGGCGGTGGAGGCGAAACCGGCCAGCCGCAACCCCGCGCCGCCGTTCATGACCTCGACCCTGCAACAGGAGGCCAGCCGCAAGTTCGGCATGGGCGCGCGCCAGGCAATGAGTTCGGCGCAACGGCTCTACGAGGCCGGGCTGATCACCTACATGCGGACCGACGGGATCGACATGGCGCCCGAGGCGGTGATGGCCGCCCGCGACGCGGTGAAGGATTTCTTCGGGGCGGACTACGTCCCGAAAAGCCCGCGGATGTACAAGAACAAGGCCAAGAACGCGCAGGAAGCGCATGAATGCATCCGGCCCACCGACATGCATGCCCGGCCCGACAAGCTGCGGATCGCCGATGCCGACCAGCGCAGGCTCTATGACCTGATCTGGAAGCGCACCATCGCCAGCCAGATGGAGGCCGCGCGGCTGGAGCGCACGGTGGTCGACATCGCCTCGCCGGACGGCGAGGTGGGGCTGCGGGCCACCGGGCAGGTGCTGCTGTTCGACGGCTTCCTCAAGGTCTACGAGGAAGGCCGCGACGATGCCGATGACGAGGACGGCGCGCGGCTGCCGCAACTGATGCAGGGCGAGACGGTCGACAAGCGCGCGATCACGCCCGAGCAGCATTTCACCCAGCCGCCGCCGCGCTACACCGAGGCGACGCTGGTCAAGCGGATGGAGGAACTGGGGATCGGGCGGCCCTCGACCTACGCCTCGATCGTGACCACGATCCAGGACCGCGAATACGTCCGAAAGGACCAGGGCCGGCTGATCCCCGAGGACAAGGGCCGGCTGGTCACCGCCTTCCTCGCGAATTTCTTCCGCCGCTACGTCGAGTACGATTTCACCGCGCTGCTGGAAAGCGAGCTGGACGACATCTCGGCCGGCAGCCGCGACTACAAGGAGGTTCTGGCCCGGTTCTGGCGCGATTTCTCCGCCGCGCTGGCCGAAACCTCCGACCTGCGGATCGGCGAGGTTCTGGGCAAGATCGACGATTTCCTGGCCCCGCATCTTTATCCGCCGCGCCCCGACGGGTCCGATCCGCGCGTCTGCCCGGTCTGCGGCGAGGGCCGGCTGCACCTGAAGACCGCCCGCTCCGGCGGCGCCTTCATCGGCTGCGGCAACTATCCCGAATGCCGCTATACCCGCCCGATCTCCAGCCCGAACGGCGAGGAGGAGGGCGACATCGGCCCCGACGGCAAGCTGCTGGGCCATGACGAGGCCGGCCAGCCGATCACCCTGCGCACCGGCCGCTTCGGCCCCTACGTGCAGCGCGGCGAGGCGACCGAGGAGCAGCCCAAGCCGCCGCGCGCCAGCCTGCCCAAGGGCTGGGCGCCCGACACGATCGACCTTGACCGCGCGCTGCAGCTGCTGGCCCTGCCGCGCGCCATCGGCCCGCATCCCGACGACGGCGAACCGGTGGAGGCCGGGATCGGCCGCTACGGGCCCTACGTCCGCCACGGCCGGATCTACGCCAACCTGCCCGAGGCCGAAGAGGTGTTCACCGTCGGCATGAACCGCGCCGTCGAGGTACTGGCGCAGAAGGCCGCCCGCACCGGCCGCGGCCCGGCCGCGCAGCCGCTGAAGGTGCTGGGCGAACATCCCGAGGGCGGCGAGGTGCAGGTGATGCCCGGCCGCTACGGGCCCTACGTCAAGTGGCAGAAGATCAACGCGACCTTGCCCAGGGACTTGGCGCCCGAGACCGTGACGCTGGAGCAGGCGCTGGCGCTGGTGGCCGAGAAGGCCGCCAAGGGCGGCAAGGGCCGGCGCAAGGCACCCGCGAAGACGGCCGCCAAGAAACCGGCGAACAAGAAGGCGGCACCCAAGAAGGCGGCGCCGAAGAAGGCGACCGCCAGGAAAGCCGCCGCGAAGAAGGCTGTCGACTGACGCGACGCTCCCGCCCCCGCCGCGGCGCGGCGATTGACTTGACCGGCCCGAGCGGCGACAAACCGGCGCAACGGTTCCTGAGGGAGAGGGCAATGAAAAAGGTCTACGGGTCGGCGGCGGAGGCCCTTGACGGTCTGCTGTTCGACGGGATGACGATCGCCGCCGGGGGCTTCGGCCTTTGCGGCATTCCCGAACTGCTGATCGCGGCGATCCGCGAGGCGGGAACGAAGGACATCACGGTGGCCTCGAACAACGCCGGGGTCGACGGGTTTGGCCTGGGCATCCTGCTGGAAAGCCGGCAGATCCGGAAGATGATCTCCTCCTACGTCGGCGAGAACGCGGAATTCATGCGCCAGTACCTTTCGGGCGAGCTGGAGCTGGAATTCAACCCGCAGGGCACGCTGGCCGAGCGGATGCGCGCCGGCGGCGCCGGCATCCCCGGGTTCTACACCAGGACCGGGGTCGGCACCGTCATCGCCGAGGGCAAGGAGCACAAGGACTTCGACGGTCAGACCTACATCCTCGAACGCGGGATCGTCGCGGACCTGGCGATCGTCAAGGCCTGGAAGGCCGATGCGACCGGCAACGCGGTGTTTCGCAAGACCTCGCGCAACTTCAACCCGCCGGCGGCGACCTGCGGCAAGGTCTGCGTTCTGGAGGTCGAGGAGATCGTGCCGACCGGCAGCCTTGACCCCGACCATATCCACCTGCCCGGCATCTACGTGCATCGCCTGATCCAGGGGAACCACGAGAAGCGGATCGAGAACCGCACCACCCGCAAGCGCGAGGAGGCCTGAGAGATGGCGTGGGACCGCAACCAGATGGCCGCCCGCGCGGCGCAGGAACTGCGCGACGGGATGTACGTGAACCTCGGCATCGGCATTCCGACGCTGGTGTCGAACTACATCCCCGAGGGCGTCAGCGTGACGCTGCAATCGGAAAACGGCATGCTCGGCATGGGCCCGTTTCCCTACGAGGGCGAGGAAGACCCCGACCTGATCAACGCCGGCAAGCAGACGATCACCGAACTGCCGCATACCGCCTATTTCGACAGCGCGCAGTCCTTCGCGATGATCCGCGGCGGCAAGATCGCGATGGCGATCCTCGGCGCGATGGAAGTGTCGGAAACCGGTGACCTCGCGAACTGGATGATCCCCGGCAAGCTGGTGAAGGGCATGGGCGGCGCGATGGACCTTGTCGCGGGTGTCGGCCGCGTCGTGGTGGTGATGGATCACACCAACAAGCACGGCGAGTCCAAGGTGCTGCATGCCTGCACGCTGCCGCTGACCGGGCAAGGGGTGGTCGACCGGATCATCACCAATCTCGGCGTGCTCGATGTCGCCCCCGGCGGGCTGAAGATCGTCGAACTGGCCGACGGCGTGACCGAGGCCGAGATGCGCGCCGCGACCGAGGCGATGATCGTCGATTGATCGGCCCGGCCGCGGCGCATTGTCGCCGCGGCCGAAACAGCGCCATGATGTTGCCGCAATCCGTCGCTAGATCGGGGCCAATGACCGTGCCCACGCCCCATAGTCCCATCGCTGCCGCCCCCGACCGGCGTCGCCGGGACCGTGCGCGCGACCGGCTGATCGTCGCCGCCATCGCGGTGCTGTTCCTCGCCGGCTTCGTCGGCCTCGCGACGGCCACCGGCTGGGAGGAGACGCTGGCCGATCTTTCCCGGCTGGGCTGGGCGGAAGTGGCGATCCTGCTGGCGCTTTCGGCGGTCAACTACCTCACCCGCGCGCTGCGCTGGCATCTTCTGGCCCGCCGGCTCGGCCTGCCGGTCGCGCCGCTGCAAAGCCTGCGGCACTTCCTTGGCGGCTTCGCGATGAGCGTGACGCCGGGCCGGGTCGGCGAACTGGTGCGGATGCGCTGGATCCGGCGCGAGACCGGCTGGCCGGTGGAACGCAGCGCGCCCCTGGTGCTGGTCGACCGGGCCTCCGATCTCGCGGCGATGGCGCTGATCCTCGCCGCCGCGCTGGCCCTGTCCACCGGTGCGCCGGCAGGGGCGGCGGCGGTGGTGGCGCTGGCGCTGACGGCGGCCTGGGCGGCCACAAATCCCGGCCTTGCCGGCCGCGCGGTGGAGGCGCTGTGGCGGCTGGTGCGGCGCTGGCCGCGGCTTTTCGCCCGCGCCCGCGGCGCGGCCCGGTCGCTGGCGCGGTTCCGCTCCGGCCCGGTTCTGGCCGCGGCCTTCGGCCTGGGCATCCTGGGCTGGATGGCCGAGGCCTGGGCGTTTCACCTGCTGCTGGGATGGATGGGCGCGGGGATCGGCTTCTGGCCCGCCGCGGCGATCTTCGTCTTCGCCACGCTGGCCGGCGGCCTGACCGGCGCGCCCGGCGGCGTCGGCGGGGCCGAGGCGGCGATGTTCGCGCTGCTGGTCGCCGCCGGGGTGCCGGCCGGCCCGGCACTGGCCGCCACGGCGGTGATCCGGCTGACGACGCTGTGGTTCGCGATCGGGATCGGCATCGCCGTCTTCCCGGTGGCGGAACGCTGTGCGAAACGGGGGGACCATGCGCTGGAAAACCGCTGATATCGCCGGCTGGGGCCGGGCGACCCGCGCCCGGACCGAGCTTGCCCGCCCCGAACGGCGGCGCGACCTGCCGGCGCTGGCGGCCGAGGGGCCGGCGATCGGCATGCGCCGCAGCTATGGCGACGCGCCGCTCAACACCGGCGGCCGCGCGGTGGAGATGACGCGGCTGGACCGGATGCTCGCCTTCGACGCGGACACCGGGCTTCTGGAGGTCGAGACCGGCGCCCGGATCGGCGAGATCGCCGCCGCGATGGCGCCGCGCGGCTGGCTGCCCACGGTGATGCCCGGCACCGGCTTCGCCACCGTCGGCGGCTGCATCGGGATGGATGTGCACGGCAAGAACCATCACGGGGCCGGCAGTTTCGGCCAGCATGTCGCCGCGCTCGAACTGGCCACGCCGGAAGGCCCGCACCGGATCACACCCGAGGACGCGCCCGAGCTGTTCCGCGCCACGATGGGCGGGCTGGGCCAGACCGGGATCGTCGCCGCCGCGACGCTGCGGCTGACGCCCGCACCCAGCGACGTGATCATGGTCACCGAGCGGCGGGTGGAGGATTTCGAAGAACATCTGGCGACGCTGGATGCCGCCGAGGCGACCTACGTGGTGGGCTGGATCGACGCCACCGCGCGCGGCCGCGCGCTGGGCCGCGGCATCGTGGAAGAAGGCGAGACCGGCCGCGGCCTCGTCCCCGCCCGCGGCAAGGCGCGGCGGGTGCCGATGGATGCGCCGGGCTTCGCGCTGTCGGCCCCGGTGGTGCGGCTGTTCAACGAGATGTATTTCCGCCGGGTGCCGGCCTCCGGCCGCACACTGGTCAAGCCGATCGGCGATTTCTTCTTCCCGCTCGACCGGATCCACGACTGGAACCGGCTTTACGGCAAGCGCGGCTTTCACCAGTTCCAATGCGTGCTGCCGCCCGACCGGGTGGACGAGTTGCGCGCGATCGTCGAGGCGGTGGCGACCTCGGGCCTCGCCTCGCCGCTGGCGGTTCTGAAACGGATGGGGCCGGGCCGCGCCGGGCATCTGAGTTTCCCGGCCGAGGGCTGGACGCTGGCGGTGGACTTTCCCAACCGCACCGCCGCCGCGCCGCTGATCCGGCGGCTGATCGGCAAGACGGTGGAGGCCGCCGGGCGGATCTACTTCGCCAAGGACAGCCTGGCGGAGGCCGGCCAGATCGCCGCGATGTATCCCGAACTGGACGACTGGCGGCAGATCGCGGACGCCGCCGATCCCGACCGGCGGCTGGTCACCGACCTGGTGCGCCGGCTCGACCTGAGGGGGGCGGCATGACCGCGACCTGGATCATTCTCGGCGGGTCTTCGGCGATGGCGCGGGCCTTCGCCCGGGCGCTGGCGGCGCGGGGCGATGCGCTGCTGCTGGCCGGGCGCGACCTTGACGATCTCGCCGCCACCGCCGCCGATTGCCGGCTGCGCGGCGCGCCCATGGCCGAGGCCGTGGCCTTCGACGCCCGCGATCCGGCCAGCTTCGCGCCGATCCTCGACCGGCTGGCGGAGACCGAGGGCGAGATTTCCGCCGCCGTCTTCACCGGGTCGATGCCGCCACAGGCCGAGATCGATGCCGATCCGGGCCTGATCGACGGCGTGGTGACCGACAGTTTCACCGGCCCGGCGCGGTTCCTGCAGGCGCTGGCGCCGCTGATCGAGGCGCGCGGCCGCGGCGCGATCGTCGGGCTCGGCTCCGTCGCGGGCGACCGCGGGCGGCTGGGCAACTATGTCTACGGCGCGGCCAAGGCCGGGTTTCACACCTATCTGGCGGGGCTGCGCAACCGGCTGGGCCGGGCGGGCGCGCATGTCGTCACCGTCAAGCCCGGTTTCGTCGATACTGCGATGACCTGGGGCCTGCCGGGCATGTTCCTCGTCGCCGCGCCCGACGCCGTGGCGCAGGACATCCTGCGCGCCCTCCGGCGCCGGCGCAACGTGATCTACACGCCGGGTTTCTGGCTGTTGATCATGCTGATCATCCGCCATGTGCCGGAACCGATCTTCAAGAAGCTGAAAATCTAGCCTTGTGGATTTCCAAGAAAGCCGGTCTGGTTTCCTGCCAATTAGGCAAGGTTTCTTTCAAATAGCCCAGATTCGTTGTCGGTCTGCTAGGAGCGCCCGGCGACGAAGACGCAACCGTCCGACACCAGTTCCGGCGGCGTGAGGCACAGGCCCCGCGCCACCCGCCAGGCGGCGAGAACCTTGGGCACGTATCCGCGCGTCTCGGCATAGGGCGGTACGCCGCCATGCGACTTCACCGCGTTCTCGCCGGAATTGTAGGCCGCCAGAACCATCAGCGGATCGCGGTCGAAGTCCGCCATCAACCAGTCCAGATAGGCGACGCCGCCGCGGATGTTCTGCGCCGGATCGGTCGAATCGGCGACGGAAAAGCGCGCCGCGGTCGCCGGGATCAGCTGCATCAGCCCGACGGCCCCGGCGGACGATACCGCATCGGGCCGGCCCGCGCTTTCCACCGCGATCACCGACAGAACCAGCGCCGGCGACACTGCGGTTCCGGCCGTGACCTCGAGGATCTCGCGCCCGTGTGCGCGCGCGATCTCCTGCAATGTCTGCAGCCGCGGGCTGCGCACCCCCTGCCCCTCCGGCGCCAGATCGAGCGCGGCGAGCGCGGTTTCGAAGGCGCGGGCGCCGATCCCCGGCGGCACGATCGACCAGAACCAGTCGTGGCTGCCCGTGGTCGCGACCGGCGGCAGCACGTCGGCCACCGCGGGCGGCGGCCGGGATGCGCCGGGAAACACCTCGGCCGCCAGCATCCGGGCCTGTTCCTCGGGATCGATCTGCACGGTGATCCGCCGCGTGGCGGTGCCCGAGGGCGGAGCGACCTTGCGGAAGGTGAATTCGGGATAGGGGTCGCGGACCTCCTGCGCGGGGCCCGGCCCGGCCAGAACGGCCGCAACGGCCGCCACGATCACCGCCACCGCGAAACGCACGCTGCCCCTCCCTCTGACGCCGGGTGGAACCGCCCGCCCGGTGCTGCCACCTTGTCGCAGAATTCCGCGCCGGATTCCAGTTTCGCGCCGTTTCGTGCGGTTTCGCGCCGGGCCACCGGAAGGCCGGCCACGTTCACACATGTGGCAAGGGGTTGAGGCGGGTAGTTTTTATGAATTTCTTTCAATAACTTACCCTCCGTTCCAGCGTGTGGCGCGGGCCCTGAAATTCCCCGGCGGCGCCCAATTCGCGCCACGATTGAAGGGCCATATCTCCCCATGCCGCGGCGGAAAGGCCGGACCGAAAGACCGGGTTCCGAAGCGGATGGCGCAAGACCGAACCACTGGAGATAGACATGAAGTTCTTTGCACTGATCAAGAAGTTCCGCCGGCAGGAAGAAGGCGCGGTGACCGTCGACTGGGTCGTGCTGACCGCTGCCGTGATCGGCCTCGGCGTCGCCGCGCTGAGCGCCGTCTCGACGGGCACCTCGACGCTGACCGGCAAGATTTCGGCGAGCCTCGGCGCGCAGACCGTGGCCACCTACGACCAATGATCCGGGGATCGGAGATCCGATCCGGCCTGAGGCCGCGCCCGCCGGGCGCGGCCTTCTGCTGTCCGCCATGGGCCTCGGCCGGACTTCGCCAATGCCGCAAAGCCGCCCCAGCTTTCCCCCGAAGCGCCCAACTCAAGCCAAGATTCGCACCGAAAACCTGAGGTGTCCGGCATGATGCCGGTCTGGGTAGAGAACGATTTCGGGCATCGCGCCCGTCCGACCTGGAGGCCAAGATGAAGATGCACCCTCGCCTGGCGCGGTTCCTCCGGGACCAGCGCGCCGCCGTGACCGTCGACTGGGTGGTTCTGACCGCAGCCGTGCTCGGCCTTTGGATGCTCGCCATGAACGCGACCTCCAGCGGCACGATGTCGATCAGCCAGAAGATCAGCTCGCACATCGCCAGCCAGACCGTTTCGAGCTGGTGAGGGCGACCCGCGACGCGGCGGCGTGTTTCCGATCCGTGCAAATTCCGCCGATCGGGCAAGTTTCCACCACGCTTCCGCCACAATCGCGGGGCTAGGTGCATCCACGGCGGAAGGGGCCCGCCCGGAAACGTTTCGGCCCCGCGAAAACGCGGTTGAAAGGAAGACACAATGCGGATGGTATTTGCACTGGTGCTGTTGCTGGGTCTGGGCCTGGCGGGCTTCGCGGTCTACATGGCACAGAACTACATGGCGCAGATCCAGGCCGAGCGGGACATGCTGATCGCGGCCCAGGCCGAGGCGCCGGACCTTGTCGACGTGGTCGTCGCCAAGCGGCCGCTGAAATACGGCGACCGGATCCACCGGGAAGACCTGCAAACCATCAAGTGGCCGCGCGGCAGCCTGCCCGAGGGCGTCTACCACATGATCTCGGCGCCGGCCGAGGCACCGCCCGAGACGCCCGCGGTCTTCGCCGCGAACGAGGCGCGCCCGCGCGCCGCGCTGCGCAGCTTCGAACCGTTCGAGCCGATCCTGGCCAGCAAGGTCACCCGGCCCGGCGTCGATGCCGGCATCACCTCGAACCTGTCGGCGGGGATGCGCGCGCTGGCGATCAAGGTCGACGTGACGACGGGGGTGTCGGGCTTCCTGCGGCCGGGCGACCGTGTCGATGTCTACTGGACCGGCAATGCCGGCGGCAACGAGGTGACCAAGCTGATCCAGCCCGGCCTGCGCCTGATCGCCATCGACCAGAGCGCCGATGCCGACCGCAGCGAGGAAACGCTGATCGCCCGGACCGTCACCGTCGAGGCCAATTCCCAGCAGGTCGCCGCGCTGGCGCAGGCGCAATCGACCGGCCGCCTGACCCTCGCCCTCGTCGGCTCCAACGACACCACGCTGTCCGAAACGGTCGAGATCGACCAGCGCCAGTTGCTGGGCATCAAGGAAGAACAGGTGTTGGTTGTCGAGCAGGAGGAAATCTGCACGGTGCGCACCAATCGCGGCGGCGAAATCGTGGAAGTGGAGATACCCTGCACGAATTGACCTTGACCGCGCGAATCATGCCACCAGATGCGGTGGTGTGATTCGCGACGCACCCCACGATGTCGAGACTGTTGCGGGCATCCCACATGGCGATGCCCGTCTGGTCGTGAGATTGTTGCATTAAACCGACCATTGCCCCATTGTGCATGCACAAGAGCGTTAAGAACTCGTTCTGTCCCGCGTGATCCACAGAGGCAGGTCACATGCGATTGAAATCGATCCTTCTGGCCGGAGTGATGGGAGTGACCGCGCTGGCGGTGGCACCGGACCCGCTTCGCGCCCAGTCCCTCAAAATCATGAACGCCCCGCAAGCCGACACTCTCGAAGTGCCGATGAACCGGGCCGTTGTCGTGGAATCGGACGTTCCGTTCGCGGAACTGTCGATTGCCAATCCCGGAATTGCCGATATCTCGACCCTGTCGGATCGCACCGTCTACATCCTGGGCAAGGCGCCGGGCCGCACGACGCTCACGCTGCTTGGCGCCGACGGCCGGCTGATCATGAATGTCGACGTCGCCGTGACGCCCGACGTTCAGGAGTTCAAGGAGCGCCTGCGCCAGATCCTGCCGGGCGAGCAGATCGAGGTGCGCACCGCGAACGACGGCATCGTGCTGTCGGGCACCGTCTCGTCGACCGCGCGGCTCGACCGGGCGCTCGATCTTGCCCGGCGCTATGCCGGCGAGCGGGTGTCGAACCTGATGACCGTCGGCGGCACCCAGCAGGTGATGCTGAAGGTCCGCTTCGCCGAGATGCAGCGCTCGGTCAGCAAGCAGCTGTCCGGCAGCATCGGCTTCATCGACAGCGACGCGGTCGGTGCGGCGGGCAATATCGACGCCGTCAACAGCTTCATCAACAGCCGCTCGTTCGTCACCGAGGCGACGGGCGCGATGGGCATCGGCTTCAACGCCGGCGGCGTCGAATTCGGTATCCTGCTGGAGGCGCTGGAATCCAAGGGCATGGTCCGCACCCTGGCGGAACCGAACCTGACCGCGCTGTCGGGGCAGGAGGCAAGCTTCCTCGCCGGCGGCGAATACCCGATCCCGGTGGTCGGCGACGAGGGTTCGATCTCGATCGAATACAAGCCCTTCGGCGTCCAGCTCGGCTTCATCCCGCGCGTCGTCGATGGCGACGTGATCAACCTCGCGATCACGGCGGCGGTGTCGGGCATCGACACCACGCTGACGGTGCAGAACGCCGGCTTCTCGGTCAACGCGTTCAAGCGGCGCGAGGCGCAGACGACGGTGGAGATGCGCGACGGCGAAAGCTTCGCCATCGCCGGCCTGTTGCAGGACGATTTCACCGACATCAACGGCCAGGTGCCGTGGCTGGGCGATATCCCGGTTCTAGGGGCGCTGTTCCGCAGCGCGGATTACCAGCGCGCGCAAAGCGAACTGGTGATCATCGTCACCCCCCATCTCGTCACGCCGACCCGCGGCGAGGCGCTGGCATTGCCGACCGATCGGGTCAGGCTGCCGACGGAAGCCGACCTGTTCCTGCGCGGCAAGACCTACTCCACCGGCCCGGCCGGCGAAGTGGCGCGGCAGGATTTCACCGGCTCCTACGGCTATGTGATGGAGTGAGACGATGCGCAACCTGATCCGAATTGCACTGGTCCCGGCTGCGCTTGTCGCTCTCGCGGGCTGTGACATGACGAGGGAAGCCGGGGCCAGCCTCGACCGCGGCACCTTCGGCGACGCGACCATGAACAACACGCTGATCCAGTCCGGCGAGTTGAGCTACATGGTGGCGCTGACCGAGAAATTCGCGGCCGACGTCCAGAACACGGTGAACTTCGAGTTCGACTCCGCCGTGCTCGATGCCGAGGCGCAGCAGATCCTGCGCCGCCAGGCCCACTGGATCAAGCAGTTCCCCGAGATCCGCTTCCGGGTCTACGGCCATACCGATCTGGTGGGATCGAACGCCTACAACAAGCACCTGGGCCAGCGCCGCGCCAACGCGGTGGTCGCCTACCTCGCCAGCCAGGGCGTGAGCCGCGCGCGGCTGGAGGCCGTCGCCTCCTACGGCGAGACCCGGCCCCTGGTTCCGACCGACGGGCCGGAACGCGCCAACCGCCGGACCGTCACCGAGGTCTCGGGCCTCGTCACCCGGCGCCCGGCGCCGCTGGATGGCAAGTATGCCGAGCTGATCTACCGCGAATACGTGGCCAGCGCGATCGCGCCGCACCCGGTGGGCGCGCCGGCGCTCAACGTCAGCGGCGAGTGACGCAAGACAGCGCCGACTGACACGACGGACGACAGCGGGGGCCTTCGGGCCCCCGTTTCCGTTCCGGTGGTCCAATCCGGGCAAAACGCCGCATCTTACGGATTTTCCGGCGATTCAGCGCGGCTGGAAACGGAATGCTTACGACTTTCGGCTTCCATCGCCATGGTCCTCTCCGCGGGGTGCGGAACGTGGACAATGCACGGGATTTTAGCCGTGCGATCGGGGTGGCGTTTACCTGTGACCAAGGATGACGGCCCAGAATGGGCTGGTGGACCGCCGACCCCCAAGTCGAGGAATGACAGGCATGAGTGGTAGCGCAGCAGTGCTTCAGCCCGAACCCGCACCGATCGTGGCCTGCACGATCGCGCGGGACGTGTCCAACTTCGATCTGCTGATCGAGGACATGGAGGCGGAGCTTGGCGAGAGCTGGGGCGATCTGACCTTCGACGACGCCGCGCAATTCCTTGGCCAGCCCGAGGCCAGCGCGCTGGAATTCGTCGCCATCGCGGTGGATTCCGACGACGAGGGCGACCTGCCGCGGATCTCCGGCGTCGTGACGCTGTGCAAGGACATGGGGCTGAAGGTGATCCTGATCACCGAGGAAATCAGCCCGATGGCGCTGCACCAGCTGCTCCGGCTCGGGGCCGACGATTTCGTGCCCTATCCGCTGCCCGAGAACGCGCTGCACGACGCGATCGAGCGGCTGCACCGCGCACCGCCGCCGGGCGAGGCGGCGGACGCGCCGCAAAGCCCGGCCTTCGCCAAGGGCGGCGACCGCGACGGCGTGGTGATCCCGGTGCACGGGATGGCCGGCGGCGTGGGCGCGACGACCTTCGCGGTCAACCTCGCCTGGGAACTGGCGACGGCGACGAAGAAGGACGGGCCCCGCGT
>Ga0180430_10001745_pt1 | contig 20669 bp, 13 predicted proteins | sample SS_ome_9_FD_132999 | JGI IMG/M metagenome (GOLD analysis project Ga0180430, IMG submission 132999) | Hypersaline lake sediment archaeal communities from the Salton Sea, California, USA - SS_1_S_2 metaG | ecosystem: Environmental > Aquatic > Non-marine Saline and Alkaline > Hypersaline >... | reverse complement strand
CCATTCATACGCATTCGGCGGTGTTCAGATGACGGTAGACACGGTTGAGAACTTCCTCGATGTTCCTGTCGACTACTTTATCAAAGTCAATATGGAAAGCTTCAGGGATGTCGTAGATACGCTTGGCGGCATTACCGTGAACAGTACGTTTGCTTTCAACTATGACGGATATTCATTCGGCAAAGGCGAGATTACGCTGAACGGAAAAGAAGCGCTCGCTTATACGAGAATGAGGAAAGAAGACCCGAACGGCGACTTCGGACGCCAGAACAGGCAGCGTCAAGTCATCGAAGGAATCATTAATAAAGGCGCCAATATATCGTCTATCACGAAATTCGGAGATATGTTCAAAGTGATCGAAAACAACGTTAAAACGAATCTCACGTTTGACGATATGTGGGATATTCAATCCGGCTATAAAGAAGCCCGCTCAAAAGTCATCCAGCATGAGCTGAAAGGCGACGGCACAAAAATCAACGGAATCTATTATTACAAAGCTGACGAAAGTTCCCTTTCCGACATTACAGCCGAACTGAAAGAAAGCCTTAATAAATAAAAAAAGCTTCCTGAAAAGGAAGCTTTTTTATTAGTCTTTAAACACGTCAGGCCGCGCGCTTCGATATCCGTACCGATAAAGCAGCGCCTCTGCAATTCGCCGCGAAGCCTGTCCGTCCCCGTATGGGTTTGAAGCCCGTGACATTTTGCGATATTCATCTTGATCGGTCAACAGCTGTTTAGTCAGCTGATAGATCTTATCTTGATCCGTGCCTGCCAGCTTAAGTGTCCCGGCCTGAACGCCTTCGGGCCGTTCCGTCGTATCTCGAAGCACGAGGACCGGCTTTCCAAGCGACGGCGCTTCTTCCTGCACCCCGCCCGAGTCAGTGAGGATGAAATGAGCTTCAGCCGCAAAGTTGTGAAAATCAATGACTTCAAGCGGCTCTATCAGATGGACCTTCTTCAGATCACCGAAATGCTTTGCAGCCGCTTCACGAACAGCGGGATTGAGATGAACGGGATAAACAACCTGTACGTCGTCAAATTCTTCGACGATCCGCCTGATTGCTTTAAACATATTTTCCATCGGCTCACCTAAATTTTCACGGCGGTGGGCGGTAAGCAAAATCATCTTGTCATTTCCTATTTTTTCAAGAATGGGATGTGAATAGCCGTCCCTCACTGTTGTGTGAAGCGCATCGATTGCCGTATTTCCAGTGACGTAAATCGTCTCCTGGTCTTTATTTTCACGGAGCAGATTCTTTTCGGCCTGCTCTGTCGGCGCAAAATGAAGATCGGCAATCGATCCCGTCAGCTGCCTGTTCAGCTCTTCGGGAAACGGCGAGTATTTGTTTCCGGTCCTGAGTCCCGCCTCTACATGGCCGACGGAAATCTGGTGATAATAAGCGGCAAGACTTCCCGCAAATGTCGTTGTCGTATCACCGTGAACAAGCACAATGTCCGGTTTGATAGACTGAAACAGCTCGTCCAGTTTCACAAGTGCATTAGACGTAATTTCAGCCAGCGTTTGCCTTTCTTTCATGATATTCAAATCAAAATCAGGCTTTATATTAAAAGCTTCAAGCACCTGGTCAAGCATTTGCCTGTGCTGTGCTGTAACCGTCACATAAGACTCAATTTCGGGGTGTTTTCTTAATTCAAGCACAAGCGGCGCCATCTTAATGGCTTCAGGGCGCGTGCCGAAGATGGTCATGACTTTTAATTTTTTCACTATTGTCACCTTTTTCTTAAAGTAATTGTTTGTTAAATAGAATATTGAATCCTTCTCTTTAATAAGTTTACTTACTTTTATTCCTATTAAAGAGAAGCTTTTTTTCGATTCAGGGTGCTATTAAAACGGCGGAACATGCCCTTTGTTCTAACAGCATAAAATACTCGACCAAAACCTTTCAGGATCCTTCGCAATAAAACACACCGTTCCAATCATGATAAAATATCTTTGAGCTTCTTCACACTAGAATGGGAAGATTAAATAAGGAGACATCCTCTCCCTGTTTATACACCTGTCCAAACAGCATAAAAATCGACAAAAACTGCATAAAGGAAGAATACTCTTCTTGTGCCACCTTCGGAAAGCGATTCAAGCTTATTATGTACGTACGGAGGTTAAAATAATTTGTCCAGCTGAAACAATGTCCTCTTTTTGTTTCTTGGTCAAAAAAACAACCGTTTTGCCGGCTTTCCGCTGTTTTGCAGAAGGTAATCGACCTATTTACAGCCAAACTTTTCTCTGACTAAAGAGCTGCAACAGCGCGCCCTTCTCTAACAGGTCAGGTGAATCAATACTATTATATAGAATCTTTATTTACACTATCTTTTTATCGTTTCAAGCATGTTGACGTTTATCATTCGCATCCATTACCATAGCAATCCTCTCTATTGATTTCAAGTTTTAGTACTACCCTATATTACTTGTTTAAAGTTCGTTTTTCTTATATGATAAAAAGTGTTAACAATATGAAAAATGGGTATGTTCAATAAAGACATTAAAATACTTGCGATTCATTGAATTTGATCGTAGACATTGTATAAGGAAGGTGTACTGAACATGAAAAAAGTACGTAAAGCCATAATCCCTGCCGCGGGTCTCGGAACGAGATTCTTGCCGGCTACAAAAGCAATGCCGAAAGAAATGCTCCCTATCGTTGATAAACCAACTATTCAATACATAATTGAAGAAGCTGTTGAAGCAGGTATTGAAGATATTATTATCGTCACAGGTAAAAGCAAGCGTGCGATTGAGGATCATTTTGATTACTCTCCTGAGCTTGAAAGAAATCTAGAAGAAAAAGGTAAAGTAGAACTCCTTGAAAAAGTGAAAAAAGCTACGAATCTGGCTGATATCCACTATATCCGCCAAAAAGAGCCTAAGGGACTCGGGCACGCTGTATGGTGCGCTCGCAACTTTATCGGTGATGAGCCGTTTGCGGTTCTGCTTGGAGACGATATTGTTCAAGCTGAAAAACCCGGATTGCGCCAGTTAATGGATGAATACGAAAGAACGCTTTCTTCTATTATTGGTGTTCAGCAAGTGCCAGAAGAAGAAACACACCGCTACGGCATTATCGATCCTCTGACAAGCGAAGGCCGCCGTTATCAGGTAAAAAACTTCGTTGAGAAGCCGCCTAAAGGCACAGCTCCATCTAATCTTGCCATCTTAGGCCGTTACGTATTCACGCCTGAGATCTTCATGTACTTAGAGGATCAGCGGGTTGGAGCCGGCGGAGAAATCCAGCTGACAGACGCCATTCAAAAGTTGAATGAAATTCAAAGAGTGTTTGCGTACGACTTTGAAGGCAAGCGTTATGATGTTGGTGAAAAGCTTGGTTTTATCACCACAACTCTTGAGTTTGCGATGCAGGATAAAGAGCTTCGCGAGCAACTTGTTCCATTTATGGAAGGTCTACTAAACAAAGAAGAAATCTAAACAAAAAGGCTATTGGACATTCATCCAATAGCCTTTTCTTATTTCGATATTAAGGTCGGCCTGTCGCTTAAAGACAATGAGGCTGGAGTAACGAGAGAAATGTTATAAAAAACAAGCTCTGATGCTTTATCATTCTCCAGTACATAGCTGCATTTTTTCATTATCTAAATCCAGCGTCCTGCTGCCGTCAGCTTCCGCTTTGAATCTTGATCCTTTCAAACAGATGCGTTTTCAAATGCAATAAACTCTTGCTTGTTGTCTGCGAAGAAGCGTTCCTCTGTCTTGTCCTTTGCATCGCCATGATGGTTCTACACTTCATTTTGCGGAAAAGCGCCAAACGAAGTGAATGAACAATCATACAAATTAAATAGGAAATATATTGTATCCAAGGGTAAACACCGCTTGCTAAAAAAGCGACATAAACACTCATCATTACAAAATTAACTAAATAAATTTGAAGTAGCCGCGACAGAAGGCATTGAACTGGTTGGGCAACTACATTGATCCACTTAAACACACTGTTTGATCCATCAAGAATAGTCGGTCTAATAAAAAGCCACGGAATCAAACCAGCCATCATCCAAACAATAAAAGGCACTTCTCCGATACCTATTATGACTTACTTACTGTCGCAGATTCCCATACCAAATACAAACAAACAGTACGCCAGTATTTTAAAAACCGCCATAATATCCCAAAGATAACTTTTTGGATCTTTCGGTAAAAGAAATTTGAAAGCACCGGTGAATATTGTAAGAGATGTTGAGTCTTTTTCCCTTTTAAAAAAGTAAGGAGAAGTTCCGCAGAACTTCTCCCATAATTTTAAAGTGTCATTAAAGATCAAATTTAAACTCATTTAGCAATTTTGCTATTGTCTAATTGCAAAATTGCATTATAAATCCGATCCCTATTATTTTTATCAGTATATGCAAAGAAGTTATCCACTCTTTTTCTATACTTATCTTCCATACGACCATTATTTTTCATATAATAGATAACTTTATCAATTAAGCTGTTATGATCTTCTATTACATCGCCAAATCCCATTTTCTTATAATCATAGTAATCAAGTTTAAAATGGTATGACTTTTCGTATTGATAATAGATCACAGGCTTTTTCTCGTATGCAAAATCAAATGCAACAGATGAAAAATCAGTAATCATTATATTAGAAGAATTAAATAACATTTGATAGCTGCTATTATAATCTGCAAACTTTACATACTCATGTTTTTCAAAATCTACGATCTGTTGTTGAATGTCCGGATGCGGGAAAAAGGTTATCTTATAATTATTATCCTTAGCAAATTGAATTAGCCGTTCATCATTAATCAAAGCATTATACCTAGCAAAGTATTCACTTTCTTTAAATTTCGGATTGTACGGTCTTACTCCTTTTGCCTGATCTTTAGGTAATACAATATCTTTTCTCCATGTAGGCATGATTAGAAGCTGCTTTTCCCCTTTACTCTTCTTAAGATTATCATATCTTGGAAATCCACCCAACAAGATATTTTCTTTATTATAATTGTAATTCCCTTTCACAATAGACTGATATTCAGGTTTCGCTGAAGTTACTAATAATTTGATATTCTTGCTGTATTTGTTTAACCATTTAGAATGATCTGCCATTGTTATTCCATGTTGTAAAAAGACAAACTCAAAATTAAATAAATCTCTAAAATAAATCTCCATATTGAAAAATGGATTTACAACCCAATTATCCGCATGTGTAGATATTACCTTGGAGGAGGATAAGGTTAAAATTTTATGTCTAAAAGATCTGTATGGTATAACCTTTCCGTATTTTTTAATTCTGACATAATCCTTGCTATCTTTTTTTATTATAAAGTATTTTTTTACCCCATCATTCTTGTTGGTTGCGTATTTAAAGAGGTGCTCGGCATTATCATCAGCTTTGTCTTGTCTGTCTATGAATAACCATACTGGTTTTCTATTAAAAATCGTGAAAACATGGTATGCCATTCTTGCCACCAATGCCTTCTTAATAGCTGATTTTCGTTTCTTTGATTTCCCCCCTGATTTATGAAGAGATTTTAAGAAACGAAACTCTTTTATAAATCTATTTTTAATATTGTTTTTTTCATACATTAATTTTTTGTAATTATAATAAAAAATATAATCTTTTTTAGCTGTATAAGAATTATATAGATTGCTTGACAAACCTGAATACTTGAAAAAGCGAAGTTTTGTTATCTTCATTTTTTCACCCTTAGCTATATAAAATTCAATATGTTGATTGTCTGCTAGATAGCTTTTGGGAATATCTATAGAAAAACCAGGATATTTTTTTATTACTTCTCCTAAACTTATATAGTCATTATGCGGTCTTTTTATATGCTTTGCTTTTATTTTTGTTTCGCCAATTTTAGCATAAAAATTAAAACCTTCGGAATCAAACAAAGAGCTCCAAAAACCTTCTATGTGAATAAAATTCTCATTTTCTTCTAAAATCTCAATAGTTAGAGTTTGATCCGATAATTTCGAAACAATTTTATCTTCTCTGTATAAATAATAATCATATTCGGTTTCACTTTTATATACATACCTACTATAATTTTCACCGTGTTTTAATTTTAAAGCATGATATAAATAGAAATGGCTGATACTTTTTGTTTTAATGATGACATCGTCGTCGATATACGATAATACTTCTCGAATCAATGTTAAAAATTCGCGGTATTCATTTTCGTCTAAAGGTGTTTCACTAATGTCTTTAACCAATAATTTCCATTTCAAATCATGCATAATCATATATTGAAGAAACAAAGGTATTTTCTGTTCATGGTTTTTTGTGATATCGATTAAATTCTTAGAGAAAGTGATAAGTGAATGGTTAAACCAATTCTTATTTGCTTTAGCAGTCTGCATGGCAGATGATCCATCTTCTCTAACTCTATAATGGTATTTTGCCTCTTTAACTAGACCATACTTTTTCTTTTGCGATATGATTAAATTAACTAGTTTGGCATCTTCTCCTATTTTACAATTTTCATCAAACCTGATATTTTTCAAGGCATCTTTTTTTATAAATGTAGAACAGCAATGAGTTAATATATAATGCGGTTCTTTTTCTACATCCAATATTCTTGTAGAAGAAAACTTATTATTTAGATTGTGTTCTCCTGTTCTTCCTTCTGCAAAAAAAATAGGGATTGCTACAATATCAATTTCATTCTTATGCTGGTCAAAGAAGTTTAAAACATTTTCGAAGGTTCCTTCTGAAACAAAATCATCCGGATCCAAAAATTGAATGTATCTACCTTCAGCATATCTTAAGCCATAATTTCGAGCACTGCTCACTCCGCCATTCTGTTTTTTTACATATACAATGTTATTGGGATATTTTTGTGCATATTCTTTACAGATGATTTCACTTTTATCGGGGCTATCATCATTCACAAGTATTAACTGAATATTCTCAAAACCTACAGTCTGGTTAATGATACTTTCTATAGCATCAGTTAGATATAACTCAACATTATAAATCGGCATTATAACACTGAAATCATAGTTAAAACTCTTTTCATTCATAAAAGATCACTCCTAAACAAAATGTTTATATGAATAAGAATCCGAGTAAAAAAAGAAAAACCAAAGGGAGTGCCATTCTTAAAAAACAGGTTTAAATCTACCTTTTTTTAAAAACCCTTGTAAGCAAACTTTTAAAAATGTTTACATGGTTAAGTTCTAAAACATCATTTGGTGTTTTAAGGACAAAGTCAAATGCAAAAGCCCAAATTGGTATTTCAACAACAAAGCCAGCATATCTAAAATCTCTTAATTTATATCCCCATACTTCAATCGTTTTTTTCAGTTCTTCTCGTTTGCATTTTTTTAATCTATTAAAATATCTTATATAAATTTCATCGTTTTCTTGCATCTCATAATACTGGTTAATAAAGTGCCCTGTTAATTCAAGCTTAAATCCTTTTATTTTTGTCGAGGTAATAGTACATGAACTTTGTAGTACTCTTTCTTTTTTTATGTTTTCAAGAGCTTCTGTATTTGCTTCTAATAAGTGATACATAAATTCTTTATAATACATGGGCATATTTTGTTCTTTTATAATTTGTGGTTTAATATATCTTAAAATTTTAATAAAATCATCAACAAATTTTTTTTGTTCTTGTTGATCTAAAACAGACTTATAAATATCTCTATAGTTCTGATATAAAAACAGTTTCATATGATATACAATTAAAAATTGCAAATAAGGCAGAACTATATCATATTGTTTAATTGAATCCCTCAACAAAGTCATATAACATGTATTCAACAAATATGTGTACCTTTTTTTGTTAAACCATGAACGATCAACTAATGAGTTCTTTTCCTTTCGTTTTCTATAATAATACTTTCCTTCTGCAACTGCTCCGTATCTTTTTTCTTTCAGCAATAACTGGTTAAAAAAGATAGCGTCTTCCCAAAACTTTATAGTTTCATCAAACAGGGCGGTACTATTTAGTATATGTTTTCTATAAAAAGTGCCGCCAATATAAAAATGAATAGCCTTATAATCGTTGAGGATATTTATAACTCTTGTTCCTTTTTCAAATCTATTATTTAATTTATGTCCGCCTTCTTTTTTACCTGTGTAATAAACAGGTAATACCGCAATGTTTACATCTTTGGAATCACAAAAAAAATTATAAACACTTTGCAGCGCATTTTGAGAGAATGTATCGTCAGAATCAAGAAAACCAATGAATTTGGATTTTTCACTTACATTTGATAACCCACAATTTCTTGCAGCAGAAGGTCCAGAATTTTCAATTCTCAAGATTTTAATATTATTAGGATATAGATCTTTAAAGAATTCACAAATTTGAGGACTGCTGTCAACGCTGCCATCATCTATTAATATCAGTTCTATATTTTCCTTAAATCCAATTGACTGGTTAATGACACTCTCTATTGAGTCCCTTAAATAATTCTCAGAATTATATATTGGCATTATGATAGAAAACATGTAGCACCTCTTTATTTAGAAGTTAAAGGATTGTTTCAATTACTCTTTTAGAAGCCTTGACATCTTCTAAATTATAAAAAGCTCATAGTTAGATCTATATAGATTATGTGTAACAACTTTTTTACTGTTTTTATAAGTTCTGCCTTGTTTGAACTAAGTTTTCTGATGTTTTCTGTTGAAAATTAAAGTAGAAGATATTTAAGGGAATCCGATAAGCCGAAAGATCAAATGCAAAAAACACAATGGGTTTTTTAATTAATATATCAGATCATGTATTCTAAGAAGAATAACCACAGAGTCTCCAAGATTCCCTCTTCATTTCCCCTAAATCATTGGAGTTTAAATTTATACTGGCCAGCTTTCTTAAATTCATTATCCCTCCAAGTTGGTGCACATATGAAATTTTTTTATTTTCTCTAATCTGACGAAAATTGAATGTCATTTATTGTATAACCAGTTTTGGGAATTTTCCTTTCGAATTGAAGAGCACAGCACGTTTGAAAATTTCAGTCGAGTAAGCATTAGAGAAATTCAATAATCCCATTTGCTGGCTTGCTGCAGAACATTCTGTTTATACTTTTCATTTGTGGTTCTGGGTATGTGCACTTCATCCATATCATTAGCTAGTTTTTTTAGCGGAGTGCCGTGCCGCGTTTGCAAATACTTGTGTAATCCATAAGAGGCAGTCAGCTGTTTGTAATCCCATACTTAGCTGTAGGCAAGTACCAAATCATTTAAGAGAAAAACTTTTTAAATATGCATCAACGCCGTCTAATGCCGACAGATATCGTTTATCAATGCTCCATATCAGTTTGTGACCATATTGGTCTTTATTTTCATACATATATTCGTAAATTGCTCGAGGGTTGCAGTGAAACTGTTTTCCAGAATAGCTTTCAAATAAAATCAATTTATTGTTTCTCGGAAGAAGAGCAAAAATCTTAATCAGAACTGAATAAGCCCTAACTTATAAACTTCTGCATTTGGTTATCATAAAAAAATTCCATCATGAACTCCTTAAAGAGTGAAGATTAATATTTGCGCAAACAAGAAAAAAAGAAGCAACTGAATTTACTTCAAGCCTCTTTTAGTTAGAGCTTCATTAAACTAGCCATGTCTTTTTTGACTTGGGTAGTTGAAATGCCTTCTGTTCTCGGAAGGTAAATGATCTCACAATATTCCTTTGTAGATCTTACGATAAAGTAATCACCCCGATTTTTTGCTCTCTCCGGCAGCTTCATATATCCGTAGTGAAATAAATCAATGTTCCATACGTATCACTTTCTTCATTAGATAACATCACCTTCTAACCGTTTTCAACTAACAGATTGTTTATCATTTCGACATATTTTTTACGCATCATTAATAATAAACAATAATAGCATAAGTTCCTATAAAAGTTAAGGCTCTTTCAAAATGTCAATCCTCAGTATTTTTTGGTATCACCGTTGTATTGATATATATATTTTTTTTCAGGTCTAATATCTTAGCTATACCTATTATAACAAGTTTTCTATTTCGGAAAATTCGATTCTTTTATTGCGTTTTTAAGTGTAACGATTTTCTTTCTGCTGTGTTATTTATTTTGTACGCCTTCCTCATATTAATTCATCGTCAAAACGTGAAGGAATTGTGATATTAAAGTTAAAAATGTGTTCCTAAAAACTTGGTGGTAAGGTAGAGTAAAATCTTTTCAGGTTACTAAGAGAACTATACGATGACTCATGTTTTTTATAGTAGAATTAATACGATACAAGCGAAACTCATTAATCAAATTAGAAAGAGGGCAAACTGAAAAATGAAAAAAGCTTGCTAGCCTGGATATTATTAACTATATCCGCCAAAAAGAGCCTAAGGGACTCGGGCACGCTGTATGGTTCGCGCGCAACTTTATCGGCGATGAGCCGTTTGCGGTTGTTTAGAGACGATATTGTTCAGACAGAAACACCAGAATTGCGCCAATTATGAAAGAACCTTTCTTCTATTATCGGTGTTCAGCAAGTGCCAGAAGAAGAAACACGCCACTACGCCAATACTGACACGCTGACAAGCGAACGCGGCCGTGATCAGGTAAAAAACTTCGTTGAGAAGCCGCCTAAAGGCAAAGCGTTATGATGTTGGTGAAAAGCTTGGCTTTATCACCACAACTCTTGAGTTTGCGATGCAGGATAAAGAGCTTCACGAGCACCTCCTTCCATAAATGGAAGGTCTACTAAACAAAGAAGAAATCTAAACAAAAAGGCTATTGGACATTCATCCAATAGCCTTTTCTTATTTCGATATCAAGGTCAGCGTATGCTCTTCGTTATCAACTGCAAAGACCCGATCAGCTGTATTCACAAGAAAACGATTCTTGCTGCTGTCATACAGTACATCACTGTCTCTTAAAGACAATGACGTCGGAGTAATGGGAGAAATGTTATAAAAGACAAGCTCTGATGCTTTATCATTCTCCAGCACATAGCTGATTTTTTTATTATCATAATCCAGCGTCCTTCTGCCGTCAGCCGTATTACCTTCAGTATAGCCTTTCAATTTCGATTGAATGCTGGTTCTGCTGTCTCCCAGGAAGTCCAGGAAGTATTCATAGGTAGAAGTTCCCGTTTGCGGAACATAAGGCGTAAAGGCCGCAGCATGCAATTCAGCATGTTTCATATTTATTGCAATAGCGCTCTGTTTTACAAAATAAGAATGCTTGTTAAACTTTATTTTTGCTGTTTTTTTGCCTTTTGAAGCTACCATCACCTCGGTACCGAATGGAAGAGTAATGTCAGTCTTCTGTTTTAAAGCTTGATCCTTATAAACAGACACTTTTTCATCTACAATAAACCCCTGCTTATTGACTGCAGTTAAGCGTTCCTCTGTCTTGTCCTTTGCATCGCCATCATGGTTCTTCACTTCGTTTTGCGGAATAGCGCCAAACGAAACAATGGTACGAAGCGGGGTGTTAGAGAACATTGTTCCTGCGGTAAAAACCGTCAGGATAGACAAAATAGCAATTTGAATGGCATTAGCCAGTGATTTCGGCTTTTTTTTCTTTTTGCGAGAATGGGCAAACGCTTCAGGATCTTCTTTCTTCCGTTCTTCGGTTTGCTCTTTTTTATATGTTTCTTTTTCTTTTTTCGACAGCTTATTAAACCAATCAATAAACGCTTTGTACTCTTTGACAACCGTTTTTGTTTCACCAAACATGCGAAGCTCGCCGTAGTGCATCCAAGCGACGCGATCACACATCTTTTCAATCTGGCCGATGGAGTGACTGACAAAGAAAATGGTTTTTCCTTGCTTTTTAAACTCATTCATTCTGTCTAAACACTTCTGATAAAACGTTTGGTCCCCTACGGAGAGCGCTTCGTCAATAATTAAAATATCAGGATCCATATGCACTGAAATCGCGAAACCGAGACGTGATTTCATACCGCTGGAATAGTTTTTAACCGGCTGATTAATAAAATCGCCAATCTCGGCAAATTCCACGATGCTGTCATACATATCATCAATTTCTTTATTGGTTAACCCCATCATCAAACATTTGAGCCGGACATTGTCCCGGCCCGTCAATTGATTATTTAAACCAGCCGCAATCGCAATCAGCGACGGCTGGCCGTTCATTTCAATTTCACCGCTGGTCGGCGGAATAATTTTAGCCAGCAGGTTAGACATGGTCGATTTTCCTGACCCGTTTATCCCTACAAAACCGATTGTCTCTCCCTCATACACGTCAAAGGAGACATTCCGCACAGCAAAAAAACCATTATCCTTAGCCGGAAAAAACAATCCTTTAATCTTGTCCGATTGTTTTTGATACAAATGATACTGCTTTGAAACATTTCGAAACGAAACTTTTAGTTTCATCGTACAATCTCCTTACGTATTAAAGAAAGTCAACAAACTTGTCTCTGAATTTCATATGCAGGATAGAACCTACAGTCAAGATTAATAATGTCAAAGCCCAGAAATACAGCGTGTAAGTTACATCTTCGAAAAACCAATCTCCGCCGAAAAAACTGTTTCTGAATCCATCGATAATATAAAAAAGCGGATTCAGCTTAATCACGCTCAACATTGTCGGATGCTTGTCCCCCAGCTGCGTAGAAATATCCCAAAAAATCGGCAGCAGGAAAAACATCAGCCTTGTCGCCGATTGCAGCAGGAACTGATAATCTCTGACCAGTACACTGATTGTTGAATTAAACAAACTGAAAGCGAACATAAAAACAATCATGCAAAACAAATAGTAAATATATTCAAGCCAGTGAAGATTTGGATAAATCCCAAACCCAAGCAGCACAATGACATAAACCACTATCATCACAAAGTAGCTGAACAGGTTAGCCGCAATCGCCACTGAAGGAAGAGAGCTGATTGGAAAATTCATTTTGGCCACCATGTTGATTCGCTTATATACACTGTTTGAACCGTCAAGAATCGTCGGACTGATAAAAAACCAAGGGATCAAACCGGCAAGCATCCAGATGATGAAAGGCACTTCACCGACGCCCGTAACCACCTCACTGCTCTTTCTGATTCCGATCCCAAATACAAACCAATAAGCCAGCATCTGAATGAGCGGATTCAAAAACTGCCATAACACGCCCAAATAGTTCATTTGATATTTTGATTTTGTTTCATATGCCGCCAACCTGATGATTAAAGGCAGCGATAAAAACTGTTCTTTTAACACTCTTAGTAATGCTTTCATGATTTATCTTCCTTAGCCTAATATAATAGCTGTTACCTCGTGCACCGATTAATTGTAACAAATTTTATTCGTTATTGCTATTCAAACAAATATCTAAGAGAATGCGTGCCTGTTATAATAGGAAAAAAACGACACAAATGGTTATTCTCAAAACAAGCAGCACGAGGATTTCGCCCCAATATTGTCATTCGTTTTATTAAATAAGGGCTATATTGGAACACAGTGAAAAACGCTTGGTTTGGACATTAAGAATCGCGGAATGTCTACTCACAAGAACATTCAGCGAAACTTGCTTCACAGTGATTCTCTTATTAGTCCTAATCAATTCACTTACGGGAAGCAGCTTACATCGCACGACATCTATGAAATTATGCCGGAAAAGTCGCAAATAACGGATATTCGCGAACTGATCTCGAATTGAAAAAATCGGTTAGTAAGTAAGAAAAACACTCAATATTCCTTTAGATAAAAAAGTCATTCTTTATGCTCCTACATGGAGAGGGACAGAGCCTGGTCCTAATGAAAGCTATGATAGTCGGCAAACCTATTATTGCTACTAATGTTACCGGTGTTCGTTCGGTTCTCGGGGGAGGCCTCGGAGTGCTTGTTGAAAATATCGAAGAAGCACTTACTGAAGCTATGAAGAAATATATCACCGAAGGTATTGAATATCGCACTTTGATTATGAATCATATAACAATCATGCACCGCAGCTCTTTTATAAAAATGTGTGTCAGTCCTAGCTCCACACAAAAAACAGCTTGAGTATAAACTCAGGCTGTTTTTTCATGAAGATTAAAATATAGATTTGACGACCCGCTCAGAAGCTTTGCCATCTTCAAACGAACAAAATTTTTCATAAAATGACTCGTAATTCTTGTGTAATTGAGGGTTCCTAAGTACCCTTTCGATCTCTTCCATAAGCTCGGATTCATTGTAGACCAATGTCCCAGGTGCTTCTCTTTCAAGATCAAAATAAAATCCTCTTAAAGTGTCCCTATAACTTTCGATATCATAAGTATAGAAAATGATAGGTCTTCTTAAATTTGCATAGTCAAAAAATACAGACGAGTAATCCGTAATTAAAATATCACTGATGACATACAGCTCTCTAATGTCGGGATACATTGAGGCATCGTATATAAAACCTTCATACTGTTCAAAATCAAAGCTTTCAGCTACTAGATAGTGCATTCTCAACAGAATAACAGAATCTTTCCCAAACTTTTCTTGCATCTTGTCTAGATCCATTTGAAGTTGGAATTTGTATTTTCCCTTAGCATAAAATTCATTATCCCGCCATGTCGGTGCATATAAGATGACCTTTTTATTCTCGGGAATATTCATTTTTCTCTTTATGGCCTTCATCGTTTCTGGGCGGTTGTCTGTATACAGAAAGTCATTCCTCGGGTAGCCGGACTCAATCATTGTTTTGTTAAATTGAAAAGCGCGGGCAAAGATTTCGGTTGAATAACGATTCGGGGATATTAAATAGTCCCACTTCGATGCTTCTTTAGTGAAATTTTGCTTGTACTTCTCAGTGTTGGTACCCGGCATGTGCACTTCTTCCATATCGACGGCAAGCCTTTTTAGCGGAGTCCCGTGCCATGTCTGCACATATGTCGTGTGCTTTGGTTTAGGAATCCATAAAGGAAGCCGGCTGTTTACAACCCAATACTCCGCTCTTGCCATGGCAAACAGCCACTTCAGGGTGAATCGGTGAATATAAGGAACGTTTTTTTCTTCGAAAATCTCTGTATAACTCGGGTTTACACTCCATATTAAGTTGTATTCCGGATGATGTTCCTTCATATATTCGTAAATGGCTCTCGGATTGCAGCTGTACTGCTTGCCGGCAAAGCTTTCAAAAATGACGGTTTTCTTTTTAACAGGCAGTTTGCCGGCCAGTCCAAAAGTAAAATAGTAGGCTCTCTTCACAATGCCCGAAATCTTTTTCTTTACTTTATTCTTGTCTCTGCGAATGACTGACATCAGCCTTTTGCTTTTTCCTTTAGCAAAATAAACTGCACGGGTTTTGATCGTATAGTCGTTCATTCTTAGGCGCATGCCCCTTTTTCGTTTCTGCGGATAGATGTGAAAACGGGCAGGTCCTTTTTTTGTGTCAATAATTGAAAAACAGTCTATATCATCTCTAAGCCTGAATGCCCTGCTTTTTATAACGATTTCCTCCCCTGTTGCAGCATCTTCACCTACGTATTCTATAAAAAATTGAAAGAAAGCAGGCATCCTGTTTTCTTCATAAAGCTTTTTCAAATCAATTTCCGCCTCGAATCCAACGGCATGACCTGAATCACCGCGCTGAACGTCTTTTAAAGGAAAATCAAAAACCCTTTCCTCATCTTTTTGACTAATTTCCTTTAAAACCAGCCTTCTGCTTTTTATCATCGAACGTTCTTCCGCATCTAGCAGAAAAGTATAGCCTTGGATCATGAGTTTTCCTTCGGAGCTTAACTTAATGCCTTCCGCCTCCGCCACTGCTTTTCTTCGTAGAACATCAAGAGCGAAATGGCCTTTACGGGTCGTATATGGCAAATAAATGAACTGATTGGCTCGATCCCGATGCCAAGACAGCTCTATTGGTTTTGAGGCTGTGTAAATCCTCTTTTTACATTGATTTTTTTCATTATTTTCATATATCACATAAAAATCAATGAGCGTTTCGTCTATCATCAGATTAGATAGATCATCTAAAGATATCTCCACTGCTTTTAACTGCTTTGAATCGTTTATTTTGTTACAAGTTACACGCATCTCTTTTTTCGAATTGCGGTTAACTGCCAAAACACCGACATGTTCAAGAGAGGCAGAACTTTCGAACGCAAAATAGAGGCAAGCATCGTTAATTTTTATTTCCCGCAGCTGAAATTTTATCGGAATTGCACTATCCATAAGATCAGTCTACTCCTCTTTTTTTATTCAAAAGCAAAGCTGTTCATACTTATTATATTAAAATGACTCGTATACGAAACAAAAAGCACTTCTTATCTTTTTTAAGAAGTACTTTTTGAATTTTTATAAAGCTAAGCCTACATTAAAGGTTCGCGATTTCCTCTTTAATCTTCGTCGTGGAAATCCCTTCAGTTCTCGGAAGGTAAACAACTTCGCAGTAATCCTTCAGGAAATCAAATTTTCCTTCCCAGTCATCCCCCATGACAAAAACATCGATGTCATGGTCGATCACATCTTGTACCTTTTGATCCCAGTTTTTTTCCGGGATGACTTCGTCTACGTAGCGGATCGTTTCAAGAATGAACTTGCGGTGCTCATAGCTATGATATGCTTTTTTCTGCTTTTGAAGATTGAATTCGTCAGTCGAAATCGCGACGACGAGATAATCCCCCAATTGTTTTGCCCGTTCCAATAACTTGATATGTCCCCAATGCAATAAATCAAACGTTCCATATGTGATGACTTTCTTCATTGTCATGCGCTCTCCTTTCTAATCTTAAGGCGAAAAGCTATATTGACATGTAGAAAACAATCGATAAGTTACATTCATTTCACAGGTCTTTACTGATCATTCATTATAGCACATCGCCTATCAAACGTTAAGTATTGTTTACGGTAAATGGCATTCCAAATTTTCCCCTAAGAAATCGATCCCTTTCTAAATAAGACGTAAAAAATCTTAATCTATTGTAAAGATATTGTTAAGCTTTTATGAATGATCTATGCTAAAATATACGTTAGACCTCCTGAATTTTTGGGCTGGTCTCTTAAACTTCGACTTTCATACATTCGTATATACTTACACTTCTTAACCGGAAGGAGGAAAAAAACTATGCTGCAAACGGAAACGGTTCATCATCTTGCATATGTTAACGGGGATTTGCCCGGATTTTTGAATCATCTTGAAGAATCCTTTATCGACCGCAATGAGGGGGCATTTATCGCAACGGTAAACCCTGAGATCGGGTACGCGGCTGCAAAAGACAAGGATTATTATCAAACAGTTTCATCTGCTGACTTTATCCTGCCGGACGGAATCGGCATCGTCCTAACGTCAAGGCTGATCAACAGCAGATTAAAATCGAGGATCGCGGGGTACGATGTATTTATTAACCTCTTGAGCCTGGCTGACCGCAAAAAGAAAAGAGTCTTTTTATACGGGGCCAAACAAGAGGTTATTCAAGCGGTTACCGATCGGCTTTCAACCGAGTATCCCGGAATTGAGCTGGCCGGGTACTCACACGGCTATGTCAAAGACAAAGGCAAAGTTGCCAAGCAAATCGCGGCAGCCAAGCCCGACATGGTTTTTGTGGCTCTCGGATATCCGCATCAGGAAAAGTTTATTTATGAACATAAGCATTTATTTCCTCAAGCGATTGCGATCGGCATCGGCGGGAGCTTCGACGTGTTCAGCGGAAAAGTGAAAAGAGCACCGAAAATGTTCATCAAGCTAAATCTTGAATGGATGTACCGTCTGCTGACCAATCCGACGAGGTGGAAGCGGATGCTGAACATCCCGAAATATGTCCTTTCCGTTTTGAAAGAGGAAAGAGTTCAAAAACAGCGGCACTACTATCCGGAGCAGATCAAAGAGCAATCCAAAATCGATTTGTAGAAAAGAGTCTGGGTAACGAATGAATATACGTTCTTTATTGGTTATGATTTACTCGGCCGGTCTCGCTTTGACCGGCTTTATTTTCAAAAGGATAAAAGCACGCGACAGAGCTTTGTTGCTCGTTTCCTTTCCGGATAATGCCCGCGCGCTGCTGGATGAGTATGTCAGCAGCAGCAGGCCGTTTGAAATGGAAGTCCTTTATACAAGGCACGCCGTTTCCCTTGCAGATGAATATCCTTCCGTTCGATCGCAAGTGATCAACGAGAAAAATCCGATTCATCTCATAAAGGCCGTATACCGGATGTTTAAGTGTAAATTCGTGTTAACGGATAATTATTTTCTGCTGACAAGCGTATTGAATAAACGCCCTCAGACGACGTGCATTCAAATTTGGCATGCGTCCGGCGCTTTGAAAAAGTTCGGACTCGAAGATATCGGAAACCGGTATCGATCCGCCGCCGATATCAAGCGGTTTAAAAAGGTGTATCGTTCTTTTGATTACATCGCCGTCGGCTCGGAGAAAATGGCGGATATTTTCAAGCGGTCATTCGGCGTGAAAGATGACCGTTTTTTGCGGACGGGTGTTCCGTTAACTGATGAATATTTTCATGCCGGAAGACAAACAGCGGACCGTCCGGACCAAAAGATTATTCTGTATGCGCCGACATACCGGGACTATTGTTTGACGTCCGTTCGCCTCCCTTTCTCTAAGGAGCAGCTCTCCGGGGAACTGAAGGGAGAATTTCTGCTTTTGGTCAAACTGCATCCGGCCGTGCGGGAACAGGTTACTTTTGAAGAACATGAAGGGCTGATCAAAGATGTATCAGACGTTCCGCTAAAGGATCTGCTGATGGAATGCGACATTCTGATTTCCGATTATTCGTCAGTCGCCTTTGAGTACGCTTTGTTAAATAAACCGATTTTGTTTTTCACGTATGATATGGCAGAATATAATGAAAAGCGCGGACTGATCGATGATTTTGAAGCAGTGATTCCCGGCAAAGCCTGCATGGACAGCGACATGCTGCTGAAAGAAATCAAAGAAATGTCCATCACAAAGGAAGAGATCAAGAGGTTTGCACAAGAATGGCATCAATATTCAACAGGCGATGCCAGCATGCGCCTGTTGAACTTTTTAAGCGAGCATATGACGGCAAATGAAAAAAGACCGGCCGGTTCCTAATGGAACATGGCCGGTCTTTTTATGATGATGACCGATAAACCGGCACATCATAGTACAGCGTATATTGATCGAGCAATGTATAAAGACTGTACATTCTCCCCACCTGCTTATAAGCCCAGCCGACATCTGTTGCATATTGGTGAAGGGCGTTCGGAGACCATCTCATTTTATAGAGGGTATCCTGTTTGTAAGTCGGGTGGTGAATGTATTTTTCACCGATGAATTTGGCTCCGCCCATAATGGCTGCCTCAGGTGTGAACCACCCTTGTTCATAGGCGTATTTTGCACCGTAGTAAAGCGGATTGCTGTCGTAAGCCCCGACGCCGTACATATTGTAAACCTTTTTGCCGTTGAACATCGTTCCTTTTGCCAACTCGGAAGTTCCGTTGCCCGTCTCAAGGAGCGAGTGCGAAATGAGGTACAGTTCATTGATGCTGTATGCTCTTGCCGCGTCGATGAACGCTTGGCCTTTGCCTGTCAAAATCCCTTTATTATAAAGGATTTTCGCATTGACTTCGGCGGCATTCAAGCCAGCCGTTTGCGAGAGTTTTAAAAATTGGAAGTATGCCGAGCTGTCTTGTGTAAAGTTTTGCGGGTTGACATATTTTTCGACTTCTTCTCTGCTGGCATTACGCCAATTCATTCTGATTTTTGCCCAGCCGTTTTCCTGGGAGATGATATTGACTTTATCCCCTTTTTGCAGCTGTCCAATGATGTTCCCGCTTGTCACAAGGGGGCTTGACCTGATATTCAGCAGATCAGCCGTAACGGTTTGGTTCGCCGTATTGATGTAGCTTAATGAAACATAAGCCGGCGCATCCGTTTGCGGGCTGACTTTCATCTGTTTGTCGACCATCTGGCTGAGCGTGATTCCGTAGTCAGTCGTTGTGATTTGCGGGCCGTTTTTCACTTTGATGACATTCACCGGCCAGCCGTAATTCGTTTTAATCCGATTAGCGGCAGCATCCGCACGGTCTTTCCCTGTAAATAGTTCATTGATTGAGATATGAAACAGGCTGACCGTCTTTGTTTGGTAAGTTGCGCTGATATTGTTCTTTTTAAAGACATTCAGTCCCTTGTCGAAATCTGCTTTGCTTGTGACCTGACCTGCCGTCACCCGGTACTGCCTGTAGCCGTACTCACCCGTTTGTTCAATCTTGCCCGGTATACTCCGCTTGCTGAAAAATTCAAGCGCATGCTGTAATTTCTCCGAGCCGATCAGAGCTTCCGAACTCAGTTTGTACCGGCTGTAATACTGGCCGGTCTTGACGGCCTCTGCGTGAATGCCTGTTTCTTTAAAGAAATTGAGCGCCTTCGTCACTTTGTCCTGTTCGTATACGGACTCCGTTGTCAGCTGATAATGGCTGTACACTTTTTTTCCCGTCGGTCCGGACGTTCCCGCCGCACCGTTTTTCTTGAAGAATTCCAGCCCTTTATTGATTCGCGCTTGAACGGCTGTTTCGCCGGACGCGATCCGGAAGCGATTGACGGTCGTACCGCCGGCGTTTTGGGCGGAAGCCTGAATGTTTTTGTTTTTAAAAAACCGGATGCCGTCGTTTGCTTTCTTTTGACCTGAAACCGGGACGGAAACGATTCTGAAAGATGTCTGCTTTCTCCCTGCCTTTGCAGCAGTATAACGCCACGTTTTCTTTTTAAAAAAGGCGTCGACTTTTTTAAGGTTTTGGCTGTCTACGCTTTTCATGCTGACGATCCAGAAACGCGTGCCTTTTACCTTTTCCGTGCTTGAGGTGAGACCGGTATTCT
>Ga0180430_10001744_pt1 | contig 20671 bp, 25 predicted proteins | sample SS_ome_9_FD_132999 | JGI IMG/M metagenome (GOLD analysis project Ga0180430, IMG submission 132999) | Hypersaline lake sediment archaeal communities from the Salton Sea, California, USA - SS_1_S_2 metaG | ecosystem: Environmental > Aquatic > Non-marine Saline and Alkaline > Hypersaline >... | reverse complement strand
GGTGCCCATTTTTCTGGTGCATCCCAAGATAATTTCACAATGGTGTTCTTATTTGCATTGTTTTTAATCTTGATATCAAAGTTAACATTTTCACGAGGTCCTACTTGTCTAATTGGTGAGCTACATACAACATCAATGCGAGGAATGTAGACTGGAGTAAACGTTAAAGTGTGTTCTTTTGAATTTGCTTTTAGGCTTCCTACAGCCTCACATTCTGCAAGTACAGAGATGCTCTTTGGTTGAGCAGGTGCTTCTCTATACGGTGTGATAACCAAATTTACTTTTCTAATCGAACTAGTTCCTGCATCTGGTATAGGAATATCAACTATTGGATCATCAATATAGATATCCGCCCAATCAACGTTATCTGAAATAGTGAGTTTGAGTTGTTGTTGTGGTGCCATCATAGACCCAAAAATAAGTTTGTTATACATCAGAGGAGCTAAATTTTGGATGAAACTAAGGAAACTGGCTGGAACATCATGAGTATATGTTACCGTAATTGGAACATTTACCGGTTGATCAATAGTCAGTGGTTTATTAAGTTCACTTTTATCAAATTCTAGTTCTATGTATTGACCAAACGAAATGAGTCCTCCACCATCTCGTAAAGCCATACTTGAGTCATCAGCTGATACACTTAAGATAGACATCCCAAGAGAGCTAATTAAGAACAATCCTAAAATAACGAGTATTTTTGCGGATTTGTATTTTTGGGTCATTATTGCTCACCAATGTTTTTCATACTCTTTCTTATTATTAAAGTTGTTATATCCAATATATAAAGATTGTTGTACACATCTTTAACCGATATTGGGGCGATAAATGAGTAAACATTCTATATAAAAATATATTACTTTCATTATATAAAAGGATTTGCTTTACAGTAGTTTTAGAACAAATAATCCTATAGAATTCTGCTAGGTTCAATTTAGGTTATTGTATATTTTTATGAGAGCTTACCTTATTAAAATATTTCTGTTTACAATTCATTATTAATGTGAATATAAATATAAATTGTAATCAATATATTCTATTCGATTACATCGATTTCTGAGGGGTCTGCAGTAGTGTCTTCCTCTTTTTTCTTGTTTGTGGTCACCTTGTTTGGGAAGTAGGAGAGAATAATAATATCACCTACGGAGTTAACCCATCTATAGGGAACTGCAACATCAACTGATCCATCAACCATTGTAGGATTTGTATTTGTTACCAAAAGACTGCTAATCCGTTTTTTGTCCATATCAAAGAAGATATTTCTGATATTGCCTACATAATTGCCATCCCGTGTATAGACAGGAAGTTTCAAAAAAGAAGTGACTTCCGCTGCATCAACCTTATTTTCCATCATGTATCCAAAATGCAATTTGCAGTATTAAAATGTGATGGTAAAAGCATAAAAGACAAGCGAAATCTTAATTCATAGGCGAATGATATTAGCATAGATGAATAAAAACCAGGATAATACGTGCGAAGACAAAAAACGTATCCTCAACATCCTTCAAAGGCTTTCGGCGTTTCAACAACAGGACTACGATATTTCATCAGGTCGTATTCTCGGTTCTATGATAACAAAAATTCATCCCATTGCAAAACAGGCGTATATGCAATTCATTGAAACCAACATTGGAGATCCTGGGCTGTGTCCAGGGACAAAACAAATGGAAACTGATTTTATAGACTTCCTCCTCTCAATGCTTCATGCACCAACGCAGGCATCAGGCCATATTGTCAGTGGTGGAACAGAAGGAAATATTACTGCCATATGGATCACTAAAGAAATAACAAAGAAAAAAGAAATCATAATACCTGCTTCTGCTCATTTCTCGTTTCAAAAAATCGCTTCTTTAATGAATATACGAGTAAAAACACTTCCATTAACAAAATCCTATGTCCTTGACATCACAAATGTAAAAAAAAGTATTTCAAAAGATACAGCTGCAATTGTGGGTATTGCTGGTTCAACAGATCTTGGAACGATTGATCCTATCGAAGAACTTGGTGAAATCTGTGCTGATGAACATATTTTCCTTCATATTGATGCAGCATTTGGAGGATTTGTCATCCCTTATCTTAAAGAACTTGGATACCCCATTGGATCATTTGATTTTAGTATCCCTGGTGTTAGTAGTATCTCTATTGATGCCCATAAAATGGGCCAAGCCCCAATTCCCCTTGGAACCCTTCTTTTACGCGAACAAGAATGGATTGAAACAATAAGTGTGAAATCTCCTTGTATTAGTATTGATAAGCAAGCAGGGTTTCTTGGCACACGTTCTGGAGGATCTCTTGCAGCAGGCTATACAATGATTCAATACTTAGGGCATCAAGGATTCAAAGAGATAATCAAAAGATGTATGGAAGCAACTAAGTATACAGCAAAACGAATTGAGGAGATCGGTTTATCCCTTGTTCTGCCGCCAACAATGAATCTGATTGCTGTACGATTACAGCATCCGCAGAAGATAACGCATTTATTAGAACAAGAAAAATGGAAAGTAAATGCTATGCCTCATCTGCAAAGCATCCGAATTGTTTGTATGCCACATGTTACCCCAGCTGTTATCGATGAGTTCATCCCCGTTCTTGAATCAGTGTGTAAGAAGGAAGGAGAACTATGACACTTCCCCTTCTCAAAGAATCACTTAAAAACGCTTCCGTCATCCAAAGAAAGTCATATGATTATTTCATCCACCCCCTCACGGATGGCATACCACAGGTTAATCCAAGATTATTAGATGAAGTAACAGAGGAGTATGCTAAACGATTAGCCTCAATTGATCATGTTGACACCTTAGTAACAGTTGAAGCGATGGGGCTTCCCATTACAACAGCTGTATCACAAAAAACAGGCATCCCTTTCACCGTTATTAGAAAAAGAAAATATCATCTCCCAGATGAAATAACTGTCACCCAGCACACAGGCTATGATACAACTACTCTATCTGTAAATGGCATTCACAAAGATGATTCCGTTGTTTTTATCGATGATGTATTAAGTACCACAGGTACAATTCGAGCAGTCCTTTCGGCAATAAAGAAAAAAAAAGCAGTCTGTAAAAGAGCATTGATTCTCATAAATAAATCACCGCAGGCTGCCCCCGAGATGTATATCGATGATATATTGGTAGAATCTCTGCTCTGTATTAAGATAGTTGATGGGAAAGTATTTATTCAGTAAAAAGGGAAAATATTTGTAGTAATACCAGATGTTTCCTTCTTGGTATGACTGAAAACATCCCTCCTCATACGCATTGTCAGATCTGTGGGAAGGCAATTCCACTCTCTGAACAATTGTGTTCTGAGGAATGTAAGATAAAATATAATGCATTAATGAAAAGAAGAAAACTGACGGTATATGCCATGTATGCACTCATTGGCATTATCCTTGTCTTATTTCTGTTCATAAGATAAAAAGAAATTTTGGAATGGGAACAGGACGTTATTCAGCAAGTTCTTCTTGAAGATCAACAACCATTTCAGTTAATGCATCTTCAAAGATACGATGTCGGTATTCCTTAGTTGATCCATCAGCTAAGTGGACCCGGGCAACAAAATCTCGCCCATCTTTTACGATTTCAATATGGCATACGGTTTCCATTGCACTCCCGAACCAATTCGATTTTTATGCGGAATTCCTCAACTGTATAAATAGTTTTTGTGAGGAAATTGCATCCCAGAGGGCCAGAAAGTTTATTTGGTGTGAAAACAAATTATCGGTTGGCTCAGAAAAGGTGAAAATATGAGCAAAAAAATAGACAACTATATAGAAGGCCTTTCAACAGGAGCACAGCACCCAATGCGTAGAGCCATCGGTTCTTTTTTTGATTACGTCAAAAAGGACCCTGAAAACTATTTTATTGAAGACTATGAGATGCTTGAAACAACTGACCCTGTTAAAGCATTAAAGTATCGCAGAGCAATAGAAGAGAATGTTGTTTCCTGGGTCAAATCAATGATTAAGTCAAACAAATTGAAAGTTAGTTCTATTAAACAATATTATGGAAATCTTAAGAGATTGCTTGAGAAATTTGACATCAACATCAAATCGTCTCTGCATGATGATATCCTTAAGTTAATTGGCCGAGAAAACAAAGATGTATATGATAAACCTCTAAAGTTTGATGAGTTACAACAGATATTATATTGCACTTCAAGCAAACGTTACAGAGCCTTTTATTCAATATGTGCCACTTCTGGCATAAGACCAATTGAGTTGATTAAAACTGAATTGAAAAATATTGACTTTGATAGCACTCCTACAAAAATAAAAATCCCTGGAGTAATCGCTAAAAATGGTCGTTCAAGGATAACGTTCATCACTCCTGAAGCCACAGAGATTTTAAAAGAATATTTAGAGGTTCGAGAAGACGATTTTGAACGTGCAAGAAAAGAACGTTACCGAGTTTTAAGGAAAGAGGATAAAGCGAAAGGTGTCAGCGTTCCACCCTATAATAAAGAACTTCTTTTTGGAGGAATGGCAGAAATTACCTTCTATAGATATTGGAGTAATCTGCTTGAGAAATCAGGATTCAATCAGAAACATGATAATAATTATATATATCACTTTTATGTATTAAGAAAAACCTTTGCAACTGTTTTTTCAGGCAGTAATCTTGACAATATAGACTTCAAGACTCAACAGTTGTTAGGCCATCAAACGAGTGTGACAACTCAATCGTATGTTAATTTTGATGAAGATACTCTTAAAGAGGTTTATTTAGCCAATATGCATCGACTTTATATTTTCAGGGCCAGGACATCGGAAGAGCAAGACGAAACAATCGAGGCCCTTAAAAAGCAGCATAAAAAGCAAATGCAACAGGTTGATGAAAAGTTTAACGAGATGAACATAAAACTAGAGATGTTTCAAAGCGATTGGTGGGAAAAACAAAGGCAACCACAACCTATTCAATTGATTCAAGTACCTGTTGATGTAGAACGACCTGAATTAGGGTTTAATGAAGAGATATTGATAAAAGGACCAGCACCATCAAACGAAGAACTCTATAAACAATGGCAGCAACTAAAGGAAATGCAAAAATATGTTGATGAATATGGTCTAAAAGAAGGAATGAATATCTATCGAATAGCCCTTCGTAAAAAGTTTTTAGATAAGAAAAAACAGGGTAATTAATCCCACTTCTTTCTACTTTTTTCTACTTCTGCGTAGACTAAACTGACATAATAATCATCAAAATTATACAATTAGTATTAATTTATCTATTAAATTTATTTTTTTATACAATAATATATTCAATAATTGTTTAATAGTACCAAATATATATAATTGTATATATGGCATAAAGTTTAAATACTATTACTTACATAGTATATATTAATTTCGCAAAGTATTAATATCTGTGAAACCAACTTTAGTTGAGTATAGTTGAGTGGAGTGCAGTGAAGTTGAGCGAAGTTAAGTAAAGTGAAGTAAAGACGGCCTCTTGTCTCGTCAAAGTCACAAGGGGTCATAACTTGAGTATAGTGAAGTTAAGTTCAGTATAGTTGAGTATAGTGAAGTTAAGTAAAGTGAAGTAAAGACGGCCCTCTTGATGGTCAAACATCAATTGGGTCATTGCCCTGACAAATGGCATTATAATCTGTCATAAAAAATTCTTACCCATATGCTGGATAAAAGAGTATGCCTCTTAAATGTGGTTTGCTTGGAATGTTTCCTTGCGTCAATACTCTAATTCGCAAAAAAGGTTGTAGGTCGGAAACGAACAACCGACCAACATCATCAAGTCAAGCAGTTATATTTATTGCTTTTATAGTATTTAAAGACTTGATTGTTCAACTTTTAAAAATGTGTTTTGGAGGAATTGATAAAAGGAAACAAAAACTATGAAAACAGAACAAAAACAAACCATAGAGGCTGAACTCCAACAGAAAAAAGATTTGAAAGCAAAACATCCAGGAATATTGAGTATTCGGGAACTGATAGAAAGCGACATTCCACCTATAGAATATTTGATTGATGATTTTTTAATGAAAGGTGGCCTCACTTATGTCGTTGGCCCTTCTGCATCATTTAAAACGGGTATTCTTTTAGAGGCTGTTTTATGTGGTGCTGCAAAGAAAAAATTCTTAGATACACCTATCAAAAAACCATTCAAAACTCTCTGGATAGACGAAGAAAATCGAGCAGTTAATTTAAAAAACCGAGTAACGCAATTAATTGCTGGTAATCCTGACCTCAAAATTGATGATTTAGATAATAAGGTATTTTTTTCTATAACTAAAGGTTTTCAATTTGTATCAGCACATATAAACATACTAACTGAATTGATACATGATTTTGAACCTGACCTGGTAGTTATTGACTCAATTGCAAGATGCTTACCAGGCTCAGAAAGAGATGAAAAGGATGTCAATAAGATTCTCCAATACATCAAACCGTTGATGAATAAAAGAAATGTAAGTTTTGCAATTATCCATCACACTCGAAAAGATTCGGCAGAACATCTTGATGATGTTGCTGGCTCTAGAGATTTTGGAGCAATGGCCGACGATGTTTTTTTAGTTAAGCAAGTTAAGAAAACAAAAGACTATAAACGATTTCGTTTGAAAAGTGTCAAAGCAAGAAATTCAATAGGCAATAAGGACATCAACTTTAAAGTGTCTGGAAAAGACAAACTCAATGTTGATTATGTCGGTACAACATCTGAATCAGTTCATAAAGATAAACAAAAGTTCATTGATTGCAAAGACGAAATCAAGACCTGGATTGAGGCACAACCTGACATCACTGAATATAAGACAAAAGATTTTCTAAAGGCTTTTGAGAAAAAATACGGTGAACGTAATGTTTTCAGAGCATTAGGATACCTCAAAAAAGAAAAGGTTTTGAAATGTCCTAAAAAAGGCACTTACGAGGTGGTTTGTTAATGCAAGCCATAACATACGTAATTAAGAACCTGCATAATGGTGTACCCCTAAAGGGGTACACAATACATTGTGCAGTTCTGGTTAACCGTTTTTGTGCGTGGATTCATGCGGCCTGCAACACACATTTGCAGTTACTAAATTTTAACGTTTTGAGGGGTGAATTTTAATGACTAAAAAATATCAAAATGCTGAATGGCTACAGGACCGAATCAATGAGGGTTTAACTATCAGACAAATTGCAGAACGTGCAAATGCATCAATGGGTATCGTACACCTGTATTTACATAAATTCGACATCAAACCAAATAATCCAAGCACTCATTTGAGATTCGTTCCCAGGTCTACCAGTCCACTCCATGAAGACAACCAATCAAATGAAAGACCTGCAATTGCAAGGGTAGCAACTAATTAATGGAGGTGATTAAATGAGGCGATTAACATTTACTAAATCCATTCTAGATTACCCAATTGACATTTTAGTAAAACGACAGATGGACCAATTCTTCAGAGAAGAACATGAAAGATATGTCAAAAACCTGTTGGCTGAAGGTGAGGTACTACAAGCGAAGGAGTATGAACTGTACAAACTCTACGATAAGATGTTTGGGGGTGCTACAGGTGCATAAGTTTTCACCCAAATACAAAGGCGAACCAGTTGACGAGGTACAGGAGCACCATCAACCTGTGCAGCCCGATGAATTAGCCAAATGGGTGAAGTTCTACATTAATTATATCAAAATGGGCCGAAGCAAACATTACTGCCAAATGAAACTCTCACGTAAGCGAATAAGGGGCGAATATTTTCAGAAGGTGCAAAATGAGGTATTAAAGCAATTTAGATGGAACCCGAAGAGCAAAACTTGGTCGGAAATTGAACATAATACTTGTGCTGTCAAATAAACGCATCTTCAATATTTTTTATCTATTTATACATTGGATTGTTTGGATATGGCCCATATGTATCCTTCCCTCCCTTGTATCTCCTTAATTCTTTTATTGAAATTGGGAAAACTAGAACATCTGAGATGGATACATTCGATTTTTTATTAGTTTATTGCGTACTATCAGTTTAATGGGTGAAATATTAAAATAATAGTGGTATACCATTAATATTTCTATAATGGCTTGTAAATTCCAACATGAATATAAACAATAACCATATTATGGGGTATACCATAAAATTAAAGGTGAGTTGAAAATAATGGGTAAAAATTATGTAAAAATGAAAGAATTTGATAGAGAGGTAACGGAAAAAGCAAAAGTTATTGCAGTTATGAACAATAAAGGTGGTTGTGGAAAAACAACAACTGCAATGGCTTTAGGCATGTATTTAACAAGAACTGGTAACAATGTTTTAATGTGGGATAATGACCCACAAAGTAATCTAACTCAAAGATTAGGTTTACCAGATGATAAGAAAAAAGATGCCAGACTACATCACTTATTTAAATATCCAGAACAAAAACCAGATATTTCACTTATTGCAGAATATCCATATTTGCAAAGAATACCTGGTACTAATGAGGGTGTTGGAAAAATTGGAGTAATGCCAGGTAGTCATTATTCAGAAAGTTATGCAGATGAACTAGATGGAAGATTCAAAAGATTTGGTGGAATGTTCCAAGAAGACACAGGTTACACTTCCATATATCATTTTTTTAGTGAAAGAATAAATCATTACAAGAAATTCTATAATTATATTGTAATGGATACTGCACCAGCATTAGAAGGAAATATTCTAAATCAATTGGCTGTCAGAGTAGCAGATGAAATTATTTATCCTGTGGATGGTCTTGATGCAGCATTAGGGATTCGTCAAATTTTGAATTGGATGGATGTTCAAACTGCTCCACTAGATAAAAAACCAAATGGACTGTTTGCAATGGTAAAATATCAAATGGAAACAAAAGGTGTCGAAACATATGACAATGATTTAATGTCAAGAAATACAGTTTATAGAGCATTAAAAAAAGTTTTTGGAGATTTTGTTTGTGATAACGGTGTCAGAGAATTAAAAAGTATACGACATGCAACAAAAGGACTTCCTGGTTTTGGTGGAAAAACGGATTATACTGTCCTTAGTGAAGAAATAATAAATCGTCAATTAACTGAAAGAAATAATTTATTTGATTATATCAAACAGGATAGTGTAATAAAGGACTTAGAATCAAAACTTTCAGTGATAGCTAAAAAAGTAAGAAAAAGAAAACCACAATTTAAAACACCAAAATATTTGAATTTACCACCAAGACAGGAAGCGATTATAAATGAAGGAACATATTGAAAATAGATTTAGTGATATTCTCTATAAATCTTTACCATTAATTCTATTTTCATATGAAAAATATCGCAAACCATTAATTGAAAAAATTGCTAATTTATATGATGCATTGGATTCAAATAATGCAAGTCTTTTCAATGAATTATATAGTAAGATTGAATCAATGATAAAAGATAGAGAAGATTTTGATTCTCATAAAGAAAGACTTATTGATTCATTTGTCAATAGAGAAAAATCCTATATGGAAATAATAAAAGACCATAATCAACGTTTACGCATTCTTGAAAAAAAATTTTCAAAATTATCAAGTGAAAAGCAAAAGTCAATAATTGAAGATAAAACAAAAAAACCAGAAAGTGTTACAATAAAACATAAAGATGATACAACATTTAAGGTGAAATACAAAACGAAAACCCCTAAAAAAGTTGGTGCAATTGATTGCCCAATTTGTGATTTTCATCTAACTAAAGCAGGAAAAGACTCTTATGGTTTAACAAAATTATTTTGTGATAATAGTAAGAATAGACCTGGCTGTGGAAAATATTTTCCAGTTGACAGCAATGGAAAATTTTTGATATGTGAAAAATGTGGAGGGATTTTAACTATGGGTGGAAAGAAAAAATTATGCATGAAATGTAGGCATACTCAAACAATAGACCCATCAAAATTATGAAACAAATCAGGACCAGTTAAAATATAATGAGGGAGCCTATAATGCAAAAAAATGTAAATTTAAATAAAAGAATTAACGGGCCATGGGCACACTTTGAATCATTTTTAATAAGACCTGAAAATCAACATGTTGGATGGATTGAATGGAAAGCAAAACAGATATTTCATTTACATAAGAATCCATTTTCAAAACATCCAGCATCAAAATATAACTATGTTGTACATGAAGATATCTGTAAAAAATTACCAGAACAAGGCCTTATAAGAATAACAGATGGTGAAGAGTATAAAGAGGTAACAAATCTAAAAAATAATTATGGAACCTATGCGTATTATTTTATTGTTGAAAATTTTGAATATGTAAATATTAAATCATTGCCAAAACCCTATCTTGATAAAGATGGTTTTTTGTATAGAATCACTCAAGCATGGAGAGATGCTGATAGTTATCCTTTATTTCAAAAAGAATTAGCATATAATCTATTATCCTGTCAAAAGGACTTCTATGGTACAGGTGGTATTGGAGTTGAAACATTTGCTCCATTTGGTTTAAAGTCTACAATGAATTATCTGACATCAACAGTAAAATCAATGTTGCCCAATGACTTTAAAAGAAAAAATAACACATATCAATACAAATTCATTAGAACCAATAATGAGATTGAAAGTTTAATTAATACAAGAAATCATGCAAAAACAAATGAGTTATCATACAATAATATTGGAAAACTTGATAAAATAAAAATTGAAAATATTCCTATTCAAATACCTCTTATTTTTCCTGAAAAAGTAAATTCAGATAGTTATTCAAAATCACTAAAGGGTTTTGATGTTGATGTTTTTGATTATCAAATGAGTGCTTTAACAATTAAACCAAATATTTTTCCAAAAGACATTGAAAAGTTATCTGAACTTGCAATTGAAACATCAAAATATATAGGGAAGGAATATACTGCAACTTCTCTAGAATTAGATACATCTTCATTAGTAAAAATTGCCTCTTCAGTCTGCCGTTTAAATTTAGATGATAGATTGAATGAATCAACTCTCTCAATGGCAAAAAATGATATGTTTGATATGTTCAAAGAATATGCCGATAATTATCAAGATTCATTAATCAGTGGTGGTGGTCGATATAATATTCCAATCGACCCAATGGCTTATCATAGGAGATTATCACCTGAAGCAAATAGGCTTTATAAAGATATATTGGAATATAATAGAAAGAATCGTGAAATTGGATTTACTTGGATTCGAACTGATGAAATCAAAAATTTATATTCTAGTGTCAATTTTTATGATGTACTTCAAGAATTAAATAATAACATGCTAATTATTCAGCAGAAGAACTTTTCTGAAATAATGGTTTTGAATTATAATGAATAAAATAATATGATTTTCATCATCAAATGACTCTTTCCCCTTCTCCTTTTACCGACCAAAAGCCTTAAATACGAAGATTGACAGAAACGGCCTTCTAAGGCAAAAACTATTTTTACTGGACCCAAACCATTCAGGACCCTTGGTTGTTTGTCCTGATTTAGAGCATTATTGATGTGTGAACTAATTCAATAGTTTTAACGTTCTGAATAGAAAATTTACATTTGATTGGGAATATTAAGAAAACTATGATACCATATTACAAAGCCTGCCGATATAAACAGAACGTTGTGATAGTACCTGACAAGTATTCTTCACTGCAAAATAGGATACACTGTAAGAAATTAGACATCAATCTATCAAAATGTCCGTATCCATGCAAACATTTCAAACCAATTGGAAGGAATCAAAGAAAGAATATAGATAAGATTAAGTAATTAAATTTAATATAAAATAATCGAGGGAGGATTATGAAAATTAGTGTTATAGCAAAATGTGTACCTGCAATTCTAATCGTTTGTGGTTTTGTTACATACTGGATGGGTGATATAGGTTTTGGATTAGCAGCAATTATTACAGGTGCAGTTCTTCAAGCATTGTATATTATTGGTAAGTATTATATGTAGGAGGAAAATGAACCAAACAGAAGGAATCATAATATTAATTGCAGCGATACTATTTATTGCAATTATTGGTTTATTTGCAAGTGGTATCATTAAATCAACTGATAATGAAGAAGTAAAAAAACAAGTTCAAGAAAACTCAGATACAGCAATATGGCTAATCGTTTTTATTGTTGGTTTATCTGGTGCTATTGGTACTTTTAGTTTATTAGCATATTTTAAAAGATGATAATCTAAAAATTACCATCAAACGGCTCTATATCTTCTCCGTTCATCAACCGAAAATTATTTATACAAGGATTGACAGAAACGGCCTTCTAAGGCAAAAACTCTTTTTACTGGACCAAGACCCATTCAGTAGCCCTTATTGTTTATCTATATTTACGGTGTTATAGTTGTGTTCAATGAATCAATAGTTTTTAACGTTCTGAAAGTACCTGACAATTATTCATCAATGCAGAATAAGATATATCGTAATAACTTAAATATATTTAAGATATAAAGTATTAAAATTACTTTTTTTTATACAAACAGGTTCATTATAATTTTCCCCTTCAATCATATTATCTACAAATTGTTTTTTTATTAATGAGTGGATAGCAAGAAATTTTATAGAAAAAGCAATCTTTAACCTTGAATTTATATTTAAATCAAAAGCAATAATGATATTTTTTTCAATGTTATTATAATGTTCAATCTTATCTCTATAAATAAAATTATTCTTTCTTAGAATTAATAATAAAACGTCTCTACTATCTTTAAATTTTTTAGGTAATTTTAAACCTTTTATAAATTCTCTAGTATCCTCTTCATTATTCAACCCTTTAAATTCAATAAAATTAATTTTATTTTTTGAATCAAGAATATCTAGTGCATCACAAGACATTAAACAATGTTGATGAAATTCTGAACAGACTCTATCTTTTGTTTTATCAAATTCAATTGCTTGAATATTTATATGGTTAATACCTTCGTTGATTGCATTATTAAAATTTTTTATAGGTTTAATCTCAAAATAATTATTATCAATACCATATTGTTTAAAAGTTGTAATAATATCAATCACCAAAAATTAATCTTTCAAATGGTTTTGAGAGTTTATCAAATATTTCATCTTTATCATTTGTTTTATCTTTAATTAATGCTTTTCCATTATCTTGTACCTCACTTAAATAGAACCTTGTTTTGTTTTTAATATTCTCTTTAATTGAATACTTATTTATTGCTTCAATTAAGTATGGGCTATGCGATGTAATTAGCACTGTTGTACCATTTTTAACAAGCTTTACTAATAACCTTGCATACTCAACTTGCCAATCGGGATGTAGATGTACTTCTGGCTCATCTATTATTAATAAATTATTTTTATCCAATTCTCCTGAATTTTCTAATAATTGTAATAATCCAAAACTCTTAATCCCTGATGCTGAATTTAGCATTTTTATATTAGTTAAGTTCTCCCCTATCTTTTTCTTATATATGAAACTGTCCTCTTCTTCATCAAAATGAATTTCACCCTTAATGATATTTGAAATATTTAATTTTCTTTTATTATAATTAATATTTGGCGATTCTAACTTTTTAAGTAAATCATTTACATGATAAATATCATCTGAGTATTCCAATGCATCTTTGTATGTAAGAATAAATGGAGTTTCAATAAAAATTGAACTTTCAAAAGGAAATATTTCATCGATTTTTACACTTATATCTTGAATAATATTATTGTTCTTAATAATAAGTCTTATTATTTCATTTTTACCTTCTAAAGCAGTTATCCTTGACTCTTTTTTTAGGATATAATTAATTTGATTTCTAAATTCCGATTCAAATACCTTTATTACTGACCGGATAATTTTTGAATCTTTTGATTCTTTCTTTTGATAGATATTTTCAATTCTTTTTAAAAAATCTATAATTATTTTCAATGTTTCTTTATTTACATTTATTTCTCCTTTATTAATCATATTGAGTAGGTTTTTCATTAATTCTAGTAATTTCTTGTCATTTATATTCCTATAATATAAGTATTTGTCCATAAATTTTTGAAATTCAATATTTTCTTTAAAATCAATATTTTTCCGTAAAATCACATAAAATTCTCGATAGAATTTTTCAATTTCCTGCATTCTATCTCTTTCATAATTCAAATCAAAATCTTCATATGATTTTGTAAGAGAATACGCTATTTTACCAACGGTACTTTTTCCACTATCATTATTTCCCGCAATAACAGTTAAACCATCTAAACGAATCTCTGCTCTCTCGATGATTCCAATATCTTCGAGAATTAATTCCATATTTATCATGGATATATTGTTATTTAATATATCTTTCTAGTTACTTTTCATTTATAAAAACAAACTTTTATTCATATTATAATTTAGCCAGCAAATTATAACTCTGTTGATGAGGTAGTTTTTGTTATGAAATTGTTCGATTTTGTAACAACCCATTTTCCCTAGAAAAACAGGCCGATATTTACCCTACCCTTTTTGTAACAACGTTCAATAAAGGAATGTTAAACCTGCTTGAGATTTGAGGGGTATTTTCTAGTGGATTTTTGGCATCACGATTTTTGAACGGATTTTGAGCCATTAAAATAATTACAAACTTAGTTAACACACGTTGTTAAGAAACCCTTTTATTACAATACTTTAGATTTTCTTAATGCTAGAGGTTTGGTCTGATTTGATTTCATCAAGATGATGGGGACTTTTTAAAAAACCCCACGACTTTCTAGTTTCCTGAATGATGTTTTTTACAAATTTTTAACGCAACATCAAGGTTGTACATTTTGTGTTCAAGGAAAATTACGTTCATTGAACTATCTGACTCTTTAGCAATAGATACTGGCAAACCATCAATTCGTTGCTTAAACTTAGTCTTACTATAATTCTTTTTAAACTACATTTTAGCCACAAGAATGCCTTCTGTCAGACTATAAGGTTGAATCCAACCAAGTCCTTGTTTTAATTTAATTGATGAAACCCCGTCAACCTCATGTACAATGTATTTTTTATTGTATTTTTTTAAATATGAGTTCAAAAATGATGAGTTAACATAAAGGTCAATCATATACCATCCCCAATACTTTGTTATTATCAAGCATAGCCATTTATCACACCAATTTTTGATAACTGGTTATCCTCTGGAGTATATTCATCATCTACTTCATCCTCAACATCATCAACCAAATTTTCAATAGATATAATATTTTCATCACCGTTCAATAAATCCTTAATAATTGCCCTATAAGCATTCAATTTATTCCTAATTGAAAATAGTTCTTCACGTAAGGCAGAAAATTTCTTTTGATACTCAAGAATCATGTCTATCATTTGGTCTTTTGTCCGGTCATGATAGAATATAAAACGTACTTCATCTGCTGATAATTTATCTAATGATTTTAATCTGTTTACTTCTTTTTTGATTTCTTGTTCTTCCATAATAATACCTCATTTTTTCTGTAAAAATATTGTTTAAAATTAATCATGATATCGCGATAATTGTTTGAATGATAATATTTTAAAACTTTAAGATGTATTAAGTTCAAGATAAAAGCCCCCAAACTGATTCCCATTTGAGTTTACGAGAATGACACTTTGGACAGTTTGAGGGTTCTGACCAATTAGAAGGCCCAACATCAAAACGTAATTTCTTAGTAATCCACTCATGGCCACAAGAATCACATTTGGCCCTGCCTCTGTAAAATTTAAATTTTTTATTCATCGTAATTCCTAATATATCTATAAATATATACAAATGTATAACTATATGTATATCACATAGTATTTAAACTTTGTGGTGAAAATAGGAGAAAAAGGGGCTTTTGTGGTGATTTGGTAGGAAAAAAGATAAAATATTTATAGTCAGGTCAATATACAAATCTGCCAACTTTCTAATTTTGTTTACACCCACGAGGCTCTTTGTGTGAGGAAAGCTTAATGCAGCCCATTATATTATAGGACCGAGGTGAAAAAACGCACATACGAAGAGCAACGGTTGCAAATATGTTTTATGCGGGTTCCTCTCAATCGTTAAACAAGCAAATTGAACAGTGTTTTCTGCAATCACCTGGCCCAGGAAAAATCCCAGCAATCACTACTAATCATTTAAAAAATTTAATTGGCGTCATTGTTCCACATGCAGGTCTAATGTACTCTGGAGGTGTTGCAGCTCATGCGTATCAGGCTATCGCTGAACAAGGATTTGCCGATACGTTTATTCTCCTAGGCCCTAATCATCATGGATTAGGTTCCGGTGTTGCTGTTTATCCTGACGGCGCATGGGAAACCCCCTACGGATCAGTTCCTATTGATACAGAAATTGTATCAATGCTTTCAGGTGGCATCATTGATATTGATGAATCCACCCATCAACAGCAAGAAAATAGTATTGAAGTACAATTACCTTTTTTACAGTATCTTGCAAAAAAAAAACCGTTTTCAATTGTTCCAATCCTCATGAGCATGCAAGATTATGAAACCTCAGTTGAGGTAGGGATGCAAATTGCACACCTTTTAAAAGAAAGTAAAAAATCTATTAAAATACTTGCAAGTAGTGATTTCTCCCACGAAGGCGTTTCCTATGGAAGAATACCTCCAGATAATCTTACTGCTGCATCATATGCAAAACAACAGGATGATATTGCAATTGATCATATTCTTGCTCAAGATGCGCAAGCACTTGCTCAAAGTATTGAAACCCATCATATATCCATGTGTGGATATGGTCCTATTATCGCTTTAATGACCGCAGCAGATACCATGGGGGTACAAGAGGCCACATTACTCAAATATAATACATCGCATGACATATCACCAAATAAGCATGCTTGCGTTGGTTATGGCGCATTGGCTTTTTATAAATAAAACAAAGGAGTAAACGTACATGAAACCAGTAAAAGACATCCATGTGACCGATGATATGACGGTCAATCAATTGGTCAATGAATATTTTGAAAGCGGTGGGTTTACTGCAAAGAAAGTCGGCCATGCAGTGGATATACTCGAACACATGTTCAAGGATACAACCTGTACGAAGTTTCTCTCGTTTCCTGCATGTATTTGTTCAACAGGAACTAGAGGAGTAATAAAAGAACTCATAAAACGTAAATTATTTGATGCGGTTATCACAACTACAGGAACACTAGATCATGACCTAGCAAGGGTTTGGAAGGATTATTTCCATGGGACATTTATGGCTGATGATGCTGAACTATACAACAAAGGTATTTATCGATTGGGAAACATCTTCATTCCAACAGAATGTTACGGACCAGTGCTCGAAGAGAAAATGCAACCAATCCTTCAAGAACTCAGTGAAGAGAAACTCTCCTGGTCCACAAAAGAATTAATATGGGAATTTGGTAAAAGATTAGAACAGGAACCTCACGGGAAAGATTCTATTCTTTACTGGGCTTGGAAAAATGAAATACCCATTTTTGTTCCAGGAATCACTGATGGAGCGTTTGGATCACAAGTATGGATGCATTATCAAAACAATAGAAAATTTTCTCTTGATATCCTCAAAGATGAACAAGATCTCTCAGATATCATTTTTTCATCTGAAAAAAGTGGAGCGCTGATCATTGGTGGAGGTATCAGTAAACACCATACGATCTGGTGGAATCAGTATAAAGATGGATTGGATTATACCGTCTATATTACTACTGCTGTTGAATGGGATGGGTCACTAAGTGGTGCTCAAACCAGAGAAGCGATTTCCTGGGGAAAAATCCGTGAACAATCCGAGAATATCACCGTTGAAGGTGATGCAACTATTTTACTTCCGTTGATGGTCGCTGCTCTTTTTCAACGGTTACTGCCAGAAAAGTAATCGCATTTTGTTTTTCATATCTTTTGGCAGTGGTCTTGGTTTCTCATTGTTAAGTAGTGAAAAGGTTGCCAAGACATAGGTGTCAACGGTAAAATTAAAAAACCATCGGCCATAGGTTGCATCCGCCTTGGATGGATTGCCGATGTACCCCTGAGTGACTCCAAGATCTTTTAGTTTTTGAAAGACAATCCGAGGTGAGTCAAGATCTTTATAAAAATGTGGAAGAGTTTGGTACAAAGGGGAAACAAGATACGGATATTGATATTTCATCAGTGAGGTCTCCCGAAAACCTGCATGAAGCTCCTTATCTGTTTCAAAACCAAGTTTTGGTTCTGCTTTGGAGATGTCTTGAGAGTAAAAGACCGGCGCCCATGGTTCACAAACTTGCATATGATATTTCTTTCGAAGTTTCTGCATAGCAGCATAAATACCCTTTAAATGACCTAAGGCCATATGATACGTACATACAACAAGGTACTTGAACCCATGTGTAGCAAGTGATGATCCAAAACTGTATACAATATCTTTTACAGTATGAGAAGAAACTGAAAAACTCCCTGGAAAATCAGTACTGAACTCACAATATCCAAGCGGAACTGATGGAAGGAGAATACAATGAACGGTATCATCCTTTTGTTGAATTTTTTGAATTGCTGCTTTTGATGTATCCTCAGCAGTTAAAAAATCTGTTCCCACAGGAAGATGAGGACCATGTTCCTCCATTGGGCTGATAGGTAAAAAGAATATTGTTTTTTCTTTTGGTAACTGTTCTAGTTCCTTCCAGGTTAAATTCTTAAGTTCTACGATTGTATCTCTCTTGTTTTTATTTTTGCTCTTTTCAGGGTTTTTCATAGCATTATCCTCGTTCAGCTTTCCCGAGAGTGGTCACATCACAGCCTTCTTTTGTAACTATCACGGTATGTTCCTTTTGTGAGACTAATCCTTTATGGACCTCATGTAACTGGGGATAATGGGTGATCATTCCATGATGCTCTAATCGTTGTAATGATGCATCTACATTCCCTAATATTGAAGAGCACCATCGATAGGCAAAGGGAAGGGTTTTAAATTCTTTGTATAATTTGGAGAAAATAAGTTTAGTACGAGCTTCTCTCATACCTCTGTTTACCGTAGAATGCAGTAATCGATATATGTTACTATTTCCTCTTGAAAACACACGTCCACCACCATTTGTTGCAAAGGGTTCAATAGCAATGACATCATCTTCATGGATCTTCCGCTGCAATCTTCCAGCAGAAACATTCGGAATTGATAACCCCGCATGAAGATTATATCGCCGCAAGCTATGACCTGTGAGATTATCAATGGGTTTCATATTGTACTTTGCAATTGTTTTTTCTACTCTTTTACCGATTGTTGAGGGAGACACCCCTGGTTTAACGAGTTGTAATGCCTCATCAAGTGCTTCCTCTGAAGCTTGAATAAGAGCAGATTTTTCATCTGTTTCTACCTCAATGGTTAATGCTGTATCAGCAATATATCCATCAACATGTGCTCCCACATCGATTTTTACAATATCGCCTTCATGAAACATATGGCTATCATCATCCAATGGAGTAAAATGCGCAGCTATACTATTCACAGAGATATTCACAGGGAAAGCAGGTTTTCCCCCTTTTTCTTTTATAATGTCTTCAACCAAACAAACAATATCAAGAAACTTAACCCCCGGTTTTACTTTTTTTATTGTTGCATCTCTTGCTTCAGCAGCAATAGCACCTGCGTTCATATAATGCTCACGAATCTCATCATTCATGATTTTGAAACCACCGTTTGCAGCTCTTCAAGGGAAATGGAGCCCTCACGACATATCTTTAGTTGACCAGTACTCACATCAACAATTGTGGAGGGTAATCCTTTTCTATTCCCATCATCAAGGTAGACAGTAATCTCGTCTGATTTAAACATATCGCGAATCGCAGTAATTGATTCGGGTGTTTGTTCTCCATGGATATTTGCACTCGTACAGGTAAGTGGACCGTATCTTGAGAGTAATTTCAGAGCCACCGGATCATTTGGTATACGAATCCCAATTGTGTTTTTACCAGCAGAAAGAACATTAGATAGATCTGGTTTTTTTTCAAGAATGATTGTTAATGGCCCAGGAAGAAACGATTGAATGAGTAGCTCTGCAACCGTATTTATCTTTGCAATGGTTTCAACTTGCTTAAGAGAGGAAACACCAACAGAGAGCGGAAGAGATAAAGGCCTTTGTTTTATTGAGAAAACTTTCTTTATAGCCTTTTTTTGAAAAATATCTGCACCAAGCGCGTAAAGTGTTTCTGTTGGATATACAACAAGGTGTTCTTTTTGTAATGCAGTACATGCATCTGAGAGGGAAATATCATCCATAGGCTTATTCTTCTTTTTTTATGAAATCACCTAGGGTAAGACCATGACTGCCCGATGAAATTGAAGATGGGGTAATCTTTTTGACTTCTTCAAAGAGTTTAATATGAAGTTCTTTTTCGAGTTTTTCCGCAACTTTATCTGATGGACGTAATTCACCATTTTCAATTTTTGAAATGGTCACTGTACGCTCACCGATATTAAAACCAAGTTTTTCTCTGGATAACCCTATTTTTTCACGGGCCTGACGGATGGCATCATTCCAGTCAGAGATGAGCTCTCGATTCATGCCTTCATAGACATCTTTTTGTGTTTTCCTCATCTGTCGTCGACGTAATGATTTTTCAACATTGACCGGTACACCTTGGACTTCTTTGATATGTTTCCCATGCTTTAAACAACCAGGGCACAATATCATTCTAACACCGTCAACCAATGCGGGTCGACCATGAGGCCCACAATCATTTCCACAGAGTTCACATTGCATCTATCTTTCCACCCTTCACACCATTTTTTTGGTTTTTTTATTATATTAAACCTGCTTTTTGTAATGCCATTAAATCCTCAGTACTGAGCTTTTCACCACGTTTGAATCGTTCAAAGATTTCATTTG
>Ga0180430_10001739_pt1 | contig 20685 bp, 11 predicted proteins | sample SS_ome_9_FD_132999 | JGI IMG/M metagenome (GOLD analysis project Ga0180430, IMG submission 132999) | Hypersaline lake sediment archaeal communities from the Salton Sea, California, USA - SS_1_S_2 metaG | ecosystem: Environmental > Aquatic > Non-marine Saline and Alkaline > Hypersaline >... | reverse complement strand
CTACGCTCGATGCGGCGGGTCTTGCCGGCGGCGTCTACTTCGCGAGAATGGTCGCCGGCGACTACGTCGAGACCAAGAAGCTCGTGCTCATCAAGTAAGGGGCAGGTCTGACCACTCCGTGTGGTCTGACAGCGCAGCACAGGGAGAGACAACGATGAAACTGGCGACGACCATCTTGGTCGCGGCGCTGTTTCTTGCGTCGTGTCCTGTTCACGCGGACATCCCGCAGTTCATGAGCTACCAAGGGGTGCTCAGGGACGCGGTCGGGAACCCCGTTCCCGACGGGACCTACGACGTCGAGTTCAATCTCTACGACGTGGCGACCGGCGGGACAACCCTCTGGACGGAGCCGCACACGCTCACGGCCACGGGCGGGATCATAGAGGCTCAGCTGGGTTCGATCACGCCCCTCAGCGGGCTCTCGTTCGAGGTCCCGTACTGGCTGGGTGTTTCGGTAGAAGGTGAGGCGGAGCTTACGCCCAGGACCCCACTCGCTACGGTGCCCTACGCGGGTCGGGCGGGTTCGGCGGAGAGCTGCGACGAGGTCGACGACCACGACTGGGAGACCGTCGGTGACGACATCTACCGCGGCTCCGGCAACGTTGGTATCGGCATCCTGCCACCCGTGGCGAAGCTGCACGTCGTGACGGGTTCCGAACCCTGCGTGAGGTTCGAGGGCGGCGGAAGCGGAACCGACTTCAACCTCAGTTCGCGGAACTCAGCGGGCACCGCAGGCGCCTTCTTCTCCAATACGGGGACGACTGGCTATCCGGGGCTTCCGTGCGCCGTCTTCGGCTACGGGGGCCCGGGTTCGCGAGGCGCCCACTTCGTCTCAGAAGGCAGCGACGGCCTCGCTTCCTACAGCCCGAACGGCAAGGCCATATACGGCCACTCGGACGGCAACTACGCGGGCTACTTCGAGGGCGGCGGATGGGGCGTATACGTCGACGACCTGCTCGAGACGAACGCCTTCCGGATGCAGCCCGGTGCGGCCAACGGATATGTTCTGACGTCCAACAGCGGGGGTGACGCGAGCTGGCAGCCGATCACGGCCGGCGCCGACGGCGACTGGACCATCGACGGGAATCACATGCACTCGGCGGTGTCGGGCCACGTAGGCATCGGCGTCACCACGGCGGATCCGGTCGCCAGGCTCGATGTCTACCACGACACGGGCGCCAGGACTCTCAACGTCATGCACGGTGGCTCGTCCCCGGGCCAGGTCGTCAACATCGAGCGGACGACCCCGCACGGCAACGCCAACGATCTGCTGCAGCTCAGGATTCCCTCCGGTTCTTCTGACACCTCCCAGTTCATCGAGGCGGAGAACGGCGGGTCCAACGTGTTCCTCGTACACGGCGACGGGCTGGTCGAGACCTACGGTGGTGTCGAGGCCAGCACAGACTCGGAGGTGACGGGTCGCTTCACGTCGAGCCTCGTGTCGGACGCCACGACGGCCGTCTATGCGAACATCTCAGAGGTCGGCACCGGACAGGACCCGATGGCCTACTACGGGTGGAGCGTTCCCGCGCTCGACTACGGTTTCGGCGGCAAGTTCTACGGCGGAAACACAGGGGTGTACGGCGAGGCCCTCTCCGGGGAGTCGATTCTCTCTTCTTTCGGTGTCGAGGGAAGGGCCACCGGCGGTTCCTCCGGGTACAACTACGGTGTCTACGGGTACGCTTCCGGTGGGTGGGGCGCTCGCGGTGTCTACGGGTACGCGCCAACGACCGACGGCTACGCCGGCTACTTCGTGGGCCACGCTGACGTCTCCGGCACGTTCACGGCCGGCACCAAGTCCTTCAAGATCGACCACCCACTCGACCCCGAGAACAAGTACCTGATGCACTCGTGTGTCGAGAGCGACGAGATGATGAACATCTACAACGGCATCGTCGTGCTCGACGCCGGGGGAGAGGCGCGAGTCGAGATGCCCGACTGGTTCGAGGCTCTCAACCAGACCTTCCGATATCAGCTCACGGCGATCGGCGCTCCGGGACCGAATCTCTACATATCCGAGAAGCTCTCGGGGAACGCGTTCAGCATCGCGGGCGGAGAGCCGGGCATGGAGGTCTCGTGGCAGGTGACCGGCGTGCGCCACGACCCGCTCGCGGTCGCGAACCGCGTGGCGGTCGAGGTGGACAAGCCAGCGCACGAGGCCGGGAAGTACAAGCACCCTGAGGCCTACGGCATGCCGGCGACATCCGGGATCGACTACGTGGAACCCAAGGAGCAAGGCAGAGAGCCGCGCCCAATCGAGCACGCGCCACTGCCTGCAGCGAACCGGAGTGACGACGGCTAGGAACGCGGAAGCTGGTAGCGAGGAACCTGAAAGCCGGGCCTGAGAGTCGGGCCCGTCCGACATCAAGCGGCCGACCGCCGCGGAGGGAGACAGACAATGCGACTTGCCGTGACACTTTGCATCGCCGCACTCCTGCTCGTGCCGTGTCTGGCGCAGGCGGACGTCCCGCAGTTCATGACCTATCAGGGCGTGCTCAGGGACGCGGCCGGGAATCCGGTATCCGACGGGTTCTACGACGTCGACTTCTACCTCTACGACGTTGCGACGGGCGGAACGCACCTCTGGACGGAGCCGCACTCCGTCTACGCCACAGGCGGCATCATCGAGGCGAAGCTCGGCTCCGTTGTTCCGTTCGAGCCTCTGCCCTTTGACGTGCCTTACTGGATCGGCATCGCGGTCGAGGGCGAGGCGGAACTGGTGCCGAGGACGGAACTCGCCACCGTGCCCTATGCCGGCTACGCGGCGACCGCGCGCGAGTGCGAGGAGGGTGACGAGGACTGGAGCATCAACGGCATCGATGTCTACCACGAGACTGGCAACGTCGGCATCGGGACGACGACCCCGGGCGCCAGGCTGGACATCCAGACGACCGGCTACAGCACGTGCGCGAGTCTAGAGAACTCCGGTGTGGCGCAGTATTTCACCTTGCAGGTGCGCAACAACTCGGGCACTGCCGGGGCCTTCTACGGGGGCTACGGTACGACGAGCTGGTACGAGACGCCCTCCGCAGTCTACGGCAAGGCGGGTTCTGGGTATCGAGGCGGGTCCTTCGACTCGTACGACGAGCCTGCGGTCTATGCGAGCAGCGACTTGGACTACGCGCTCTATGCGAGGACGGACGCCGGCGACTGCGCGTACTTCACCGGCGGGCCCGTCATCGTCAATGATCTCCTGACGACCGGCGGCTTCAAGATGACCACGGGCTCCGAGACCGGCCGGGTACTGACCACCGATGCAGCCGGCGTCGGTACGTGGCAGCCACTTCCTGCGGACGACGACGATGACTGGACCATAGCCGGCAACGACATGTACTCGGCTGTGTCGGGTGAGGTGGGGATCGGGACGACGACTCCGTCCGGGAAGCTCGACGTCTCCGGCAGCGCGACGGCGGCCGCCGTATACGTCACGCACGACGGAGCCTCCGTCTCCCGCGTGATCGACGTGGAGAGAACGAGCACGCACAACTCGGGAAACGACCTGGTGGAACTGTCGATTCCCGGAGGTTCCTCGGACTCGTCCCAGTTCATTGAGTGCGACCGGGGCGGCACCAACGTGTTCGCGGTCGACGGCAGTGGCTACATCGACTCGGCCGCCGGCGCGGAGTTCGGAGGCTCGATAAGCGCCGAGGACTACGCCGACGTCGTCGGGCTGTTCACGTCGTCCGCTCCGTCGAACCACGCCAAGATCGTGAGCGGCATCTCGACGGCAACGGGGAACGCCTCTGTTGTTGGAGTATACGGCGAGAGTGTACCCAACGACGGGTACGGGATCGGCTGCAAGGGCGTTGGCGGTGAGACCGGGGTCCGGGGTGAGGTCCTGCCTGACGCGGCGGGGCAGGAATCATACTACGGGGTCTACGGATACGTCAGCGGCGGCGACGGAGCCAACTTCGGCGTGAGGGGCTACGCCTACGGCGGCTACAACAACTACGGCATCTACGGCAGCGCCACCGGTGGGGTCTACAACTACGCAGGCTTCTTCAGCGGCAGCGTGCACGTCACGGGGACACTCACCGCGGGAACGAAGTCCTTCAAGATAGACCATCCTCTGGACCCCGAGAACAAGTACCTCGTGCACTCGTCTGTTGAGAGCGACGAGAGGATGAACATCTACAACGGGAACGTCGTGCTCGACGCGATGGGAGAGGCTTGGGTCCAGATGCCGGACTGGTTCGAGGCGCTCAACCAGGACTTCCGATACCAGCTCACGCCGATGGGCGCGCCGGGTCCGAACCTCTACATCGCCGAGGAGATCGCAGACGGCCGCTTCATGATCGCAGGGGGAGAGCCGGGAGCGAAGGTCAGCTGGCAGGTGTCCGGAGTGCGGCACGACCCGGTGGCTCTCGCGAACCGGATGTCCGTTGAGGTCGAGAAGGGCGCGGGCGAGGCCGGCAAGTACCTGAATCCCGAGGCCTTCGGGAAGCCGTCGACCATGGCCGTTGACTACAGTGAGGAGAAGCACGACGTGAGCACTCCGGGGGAGGTGCTGGATAGGGTTCAGCGCCATGAGAGGAGCAGCGACGACGGCGAGTAGGTAGTCGCGCTCTGACAGCTGAGCAAGAAGGACATATCACCTCGGGCGTCCCCTGGAGCGCATGTTCCACGGGGCGCCCGTCTACGAGAAGGAGGGGCACCGATGAGGCTGACGACTCTGCTCGCTGTAGCGGCTCTTATGGCGGCTGCGGCGATCGCTCACTCCGATGTCCCGCCGTTCGTGAGCTACCAGGGTGTGCTCAGAGACGCATCCGGGAGCCCAGTGTCAGACGGGACCTACAGCGTCCAGTTCAGCATCTTCGATGCAGAGACGGCGGGGGCGAATCTCTGGACGGAAACTCAGAGCGTCACGACCAGCGGAGGTGTCTTCGACGTCTACCTGGGCACACTGACTCCGCTCGACACGCTCGCCTGGGATGTTCCCTACTGGCTCGGCATCCGGATAGAGGGCGAGCCGTGGCTCGTGCCGAGGACGCCCTTCACGACCGTGCCGTACGCGGCCCACGCCGGGTACGCCGACACGGTGCTCGAGGGAGACACCGACTGGTCCATCGACGGCGACGACGTCTACCACGAGACGGGCAAGGTGGGAATCGGTCTCGCGAGCGGTGCAGGGGCGCCGCTGGACGTGCTCGCGGGCAGCACCAATGCCGGTAGGTTCCGGAACGACGCCCAGGGAGCGAACTTCGCGATCTATGCGAGGAACGAGCACGGGACCGCCGGCGGCTTCTATGGAGGGTCCGGGAACGACTACTACCCCTCGCCCCACGCCGCGCTCTACGCGCGCGGGGAGGCCGATCATCTCGCCCTGTCAGCGATCTCGGACAACCGGATGGCGATCTACGCGCACAGCAACAGCAGTGCGGCGCTGCAGGCTTCTACCGACACCGGCAGCGTTTGCGCTTCTTTCACAGGCGGCAAGGTCATCATCAACGACCGCATTCAGGTGGACGAGTTCTTCATGGGTCCGGGTACCGGCGGGTACGTCCTGACGTCCGACTCGTACGGCCTGGGAACGTGGCAGCCGCCGGCGGCCGTCTCTGACGGGGACTGGACGATCAGCGCCAGCAACATCTACCGGGAAACCGGGAACGTGGGCATCGGGACGTCGATGCCCGAAGTCAGACTCGACATCGCCGAGGCGAGCGCGCCGTGCGCCAGGTTCAGGAACGACGCCAGCGGCGCCGATTTCACGGTCGAAGCTCGGAACGAGGACGGCACCGCGGGCGCCTTCTTCGCTGGGCCGTCCGGCGTCAGCCATCCCGTCGTCCCGGTAGCGCTGTTCGCCAACGCTGCCGCCGGTCACCGTGGAGCCCACCTCTACTCGGAGGACGACTACGCCCTCCTCGCGATCAGCGGTTCCGACCGGGCCGTCTACGCTACGACGAGCGGGGACTACTGCGCCTACCTCGCCGGCGGCGAGGTCGAGGTAGAGGAGAGGCTCAAGCTCGGCGAGTTCCAGATGGAGCCCGGCACAGCGGGTCACGTCCTGACCTCCGACGCGAGCGGAGTCGGGACGTGGCAAGCTCCGGCGGCCTCCGCCGACAGCGACTGGACCGTCGCCGGCAGTGACATGTACTCCGGCGTGACCGGACACGTCGGTGTGGGGGCCGACGCGCCCACCGCCAAGCTCCAGGTCTACACCGGCGCGAACGAGCAGGCCCTTCGCGTCTACCACGACATCGCCACCTCGGGTCAGACGGCCAGCATCGAACGTGGGGAGGCTCCAGGGGTCAACAACGACATCCTCCAGCTGGAGGTTCCGGCTGGTTCCGGCGCCGGGTTCCAGTTCATTGAGTGCGAACAGGGCGACGACGTGGAGTTCTCTGTAGACGGGGATGGGTACATCTACTGCGGTTCCGGCGCGGAGTTCTACGACCTGGTGGTCGCCTACGGCGGCCTGGGAGCCTACGGTTCGCTCGATGTGTGGAGCGATACGACTCCGGCGCTGGACGTGACGAGCAGCGAAGTCAGCTACGGCGCCAAGGTGGTGAGCGCCGAGGTGAACGGCACCGGAACATACGATGTCTACGCCGTCTGGGGCGAGAGCGAGCCATCGGCGGGTTACGGTGTCGGCGTCGCCGGCATCGGTGGGTTCGCGGGCGTCTACGGGCAGGCCAACCCGGCGGGCAGCAGTGGCTACCACTACGGGCTCAACGGCTTCGTGTCGGGCGGAACTGGCACCAACCACGGGGTCTGTGGAACCGCCATCAATGGAGCCACCAACTACGGGGTCTACGGCGAGGGCTCGGGTGGCACGACCAACTACGCGGGGTGGTTCGAGGGGGACGTCAACGTCACGGGCACGCTGTACGGGGGCACCCCCGCGCGCAGGATCGACCACCCGCTCGATCCGGAGAACAAGTACCTGGTCCACTCGGGCGTTCAGAGCGATGAGATGGTCAATGTCTACAGCGGCAACGTGACGCTCGACGCAGGCGGCGAGGCGAGGGTCGAGGTTCCCGGTTGGCTCGAGGCCGTGAACAGTGACTTCCGCTACCAGCTGACCTGCATAGGGGGACACGCGCCGGTCTTCATCGCCGAGGAGGTCTCGAGCGGGAGCTTCAGGATCGCGGGAGGGGAGCCGGGCCTCAAGGTCTCGTGGCAGGTCACCGGCGTCCGTAGCGACCCGGTGGCTCTGGCGAGTCCGCTCGAGGTGGAGTCGGCGAAGCCGTCGACCGAAGCTGGAACGTACGTGAACCCGGAGGTGTACGGCAGGCCGGCCACCGACGGGACGACCTACCGTGAGGACAGGGCCTTGGATGTCCAGTCGGCGTCGTCTCCGCGTCCCGAGCCAATCGTGAGGGAACGCCAGGGCGGCGACTAGTCCTGACGTCGGCAGAACAGACTGAGCTGAGAAGAAAGGCGGGCTCGGGGGAGCCCGCCTTTCTCGTTTTCGGAAACCCTGCCGTACGACTACCGAAACAGCGCCTTCACAGCGCCCCACGTCGCGTCCTCGACCGGCGACCCGCACGGGCCGCAGCCCTGCCCGTACGCTCCTATGGGTACTGTCCACGCGTTGTTCCCCGGCAGGCCTGACGAGTCCTCGCAGAGCGTGAAGTCGTCAAGGCCGCCGTTGCAGAACCGGGGGTCCTCATAGAGGATGTCCTCATGCAGGCAGACGGGCGTGTCGCCCCCGGAGTTCCCGTACAGTATGCACTCCCAGACGTAGCCGCCGGTGTCCGGACTGGCCAGTATTCCCACACCGTCGGTGGCGCCGGCGATGATGCAGTTGACTACGTCCACACCGTTCCCGTCGTACACCGTGACGTTGTTCGGTGTGTTCCGGACGATCGTGCAGTTGAGCACAGACTCGGCGCCGTCCTGCAGGAACATCGCCCCTCCGTACACCCATCCCGTCGGTGCAACGTTCTCCTCGAAGAGACATCCCGATATGGTGTTCCAGAACAACTCGCTGTAGATCGCCCCGCCGCGGTTGTCGGCGCTGTTCCCCCTGAAGACGCAGTTGCTGATGGTGGAGGACGACTGGGAGATCCAGACAGCTCCACCCTTCGACCAGGCGTGGTTGTTCAGGAAGGTGCAGTTCTCGATCGTAGGCGAGGAACTGGCGACCTGCATCCCGCCGCCGTGCTGCGCGTAGCCGTTCTGGATCGTGAAGCCGCTGACGATGGTCGATGCGTCCTGACCCATGACGACGCGGATGGCGGTGTTCGTGCCCCCGCCGTCGATGATCACCGGCAAACGACCGCTCGCGTCGGCCAGGAGCACGAAGTTGCCGGTGTGTGAGCCCGCTATGCTGTTGTTGTCCTCTCCAGTGTAGGTGCCCGGCAGGACCAGTATCGTGTCACCCTCAGAAGATGCGGCGACCGCGGGAGAGATGTCGGTGTAGTCACCGGTCCCGTTGACGTCGACGGTTATGGTCGTGGCCAGGGCGGGCGCCGCAAGTGAGGACAGGAAGGCGAGCAACAGGAGAGCGCAGAACCTCATGGGAGCCTCCCGGATGAAGAAGTGAGCGCTGTTCGAATATGCTCAGTATATGTCGGGCTCAGAGGGGGGTCAACACGTCATACCGGGTTGCCGCAGCGGCTGTTGTGGCATCGGACGGCCATTGCGGCCTCACTTCCGGGGTTGTATCCTGAGCATAAGCCATCAAGCACCGTCGCGGGTCAGTTGGCGCTCCCGTTGCACGGGGCGGAGGAGGTGTCCGCATGTTCAGAGTGTCATGCGTTGCGTTAGTGCTCTTCGCGACTGCCGTCCTGCTGGGCGGCTGCAGCTCCAGCAACCCCTCAGAGCCGGGCGGCGGCAGCAACTTCGCTGTCACGGGCGTCGCGCCCTCCGGTGCGGGACCCGGCGAGACAGTGACGGTGACCGGCATCGGGTTCGGCGACGGGACGCGCGCGAGCCAGGTCGTCTTCGGGAGCACCTCTGCTGAGACCATCAACTCCTGGAGCGACACCGAGATCGAGGTCGTGGTCCCTACGGGCCTGCCGACTTGGGCCTTCATCGACGTCCTCGTGCGCAAGGGTAGGGCGGACAGCGACGCCTGGTCGTGGCTGTCGCTCCCGCTCGGCTGGCGGCGCATCACCGACAACGGCACCAACGACTGCTACGACCTCTGCTGGGCCGACGGCGACGTGCTCTACTTCAGCTCGACGCGGGCGGAGGCGACCAACTTCGACTGCTACTTCACCTACGCCGACGACGGGACGCCTACCACGCAGCTGACGTTCGGGTCGGGCTACGACGGCATGCCGGCCGGACAGAACATCAACTGGGCCTACGTCAGTCAGAGCGGCGATGCTACGAACCTCCACGTCTATCACGGCATGAGCCACCTCCAGGTGACCAACGACGACTACGACGACCGCTGGCCCGATTTCAACCCCGCACCCGCTGCGACCTACGAGATAGCGTTCTCAAAGGGCGTCTGGAACGAGCTGCAGCAGATCACGGAGTGGTTCATCTACGGGTGGTCGAGCGGCGTGGGACCCGACCCCATCACGCTGAGCGTGGGTGGCGACTTCCAGCCCTCCTGGGGGCCGGATGGCGACAACGTGGCCTTCATGCGCGGATCATCGATCCACAAGGTTGAGGTGGCGACACACAACGTCACCCAGCTGACCTCGGGGCACTCGGACGCGTGCCCCGACTGGGGCGACGACGGACAGATCCTGTGGGTGCGGGCGCAGGACGAGATCTGGACGATGGACGAGGACGGCAAGAACCAGACGATGCTAGTCGACCCGCCGGGCTTCATCCAGTCGGCCGTGTGGTCGAACAACATGGACCGGATCGCGATGATCATCCTGCTCATGGGCGCGTACGACATATACATCTACGATACCTGAACGCAGTCACCGGCGGCCGGAGGCTGCCAGTGAGAGCAGTGGAGTCGAGGACCGGGAACGAGAAACAAGAGGCGCGCGTCCATGGGGTAAGCGTGCGCGCCCTCGCCGCCCTGGCGGCCGCACTGCTCGCCTGCGCAACGCTAGCCGGTTGTGCGACGGGTCCCACCTCCCCGGGGTGCACCGGCGATGAGACTCGCGAAGGCGCCATCCCGCCCGACGCCGTGAAGCAGACGCCGGACACGGACCTCTATCCGCCTCTAATGCTCTCCGTCGAGTTCGCCGACCCCGTCCCGCTCCCGGGACCCGTGAACACGGCGGGCTCCGAGGACGCGCCAGTCGTCTCGCGCGACGGGAACACGCTGTTCTTCTTCTTCACCCCGGACTCGTCGGTCGAGGCCGAGGAGCAGATCTACGACTGCGTGACCGGCATCTGGTGGTGCCAGCGCACCGCGAGAGGGTGGACCGAGCCCGAGCGCTGCTTCCTCTCGGACGACCTCGCTCTCGACGGTCCGATGTGCGAGCAGGACGGAACCCTCTGGTTCGCATCGTACCGCGCCGGCGGATACAAGGACGGCGACATCTACACCGCTAACTGGAACGGCTCGACGTGGGAATGGTCCAACGCCGGTGCTCAGCTCAACCGCGACTACCAGATAGGTGAGGTCTACCTGACCGCACACGGCGACACGATGGTCTACCAGCGCGACGACTCGTGGCCCGGTGAGGGCGAGTACGACCTCTGGGAGTCGTACCGGGTCGGAGGTGAGTGGACCGCGCCGCTCAACCTCGGTTCCTTCGTGAACACCGCGACGTACGACGGGTGGCCGTACCTGTCACCAGACGGGAGCGAGCTCTGGTACACGAGCTTCGCGAGCGACCACGGGTACCCCGGGCCGTCGATCTACCGCACCAGGCGCACCGAGCGCGGCTGGACGGTACCCGAGGAGATGATCGCACGCTACGTCGGCGACCCGGGTATGGACGCCGACGGCAACCTCTACTTCACCCACCACTACTGGGACGGCGAAAAGACCATCGAGACCGACATCTACGTTTGCTACAGGTTCTAGATCCCAGCACGCTCTCCATCCGACCGGGTAGGCCGCCGCACGCGCGTTGGCCCGCCAGTTGCATGCATCCTCCTGCTGGACTAATGTAGGAAAGCACGGAATCGAACATCGGAAGTCAAGGTGGAGGCTGCATGGCTCTCTTCAAGCGCAGGAAGCACAAGACACTCGTGGTTGGACTGGACGGCGTCCCGTACCCGCTCCTCAAGGATCTCGCCGCGAACGGCACGATGCCGAACGTCGCGAAGCTCATCGAGACGGGACACCTCGCGAAGATGAAGGTGACGCTTCCCGAGATCTCCGCAGTCAGCTGGCCGTCCTTCATGACCGGGACGAACCCGGGCACCCACGGCATCTTCGGGTTCCTCGACCCGAAGCCAGGTAGCTACGACGTCCGCTTCCCGAACTTCAAGGACGTGAAGGTCCCGACCTTCTGGGAGAAGATGGGGGAGAGGAAGAAGAAGTCCATCGTCATCAACCAGCCGTCGACCTATCCGGCGCGCGAGATACCCGGCGTCCTCGTCTCGGGGTTCGTCGCTCTCTCGCTCAAGAAGTCGGTCTACCCGCCGCGCATCCTCGACGGTCTCGAGTCCATCGACTACGACATCGACATCGACACGCGCAGGGCCCGTGAGGACCACGACTACCTGATAGAAGACCTCGACGCGACGCTCAAGGGGCGCCTCAGGGCGGTCGACCTCTTCTGGACGAAGGAGGACTGGGACTACTTCCAGGTCGTCGTCACCGGAACGGACCGGCTGCAGCACTACATCTGGGCGGCCTACGACGAACCCTCGCACAAGTACCACCAGGCGTTCCTCGACTACTACGGCAAGGTCGACGCGTTCATCGGCGAGATGTACGGGCGTTTCTCGGAGGTCTCCGGGCGCACGCACGAGGGAGAGGGCTTTTTCATGCTCTCGGACCACGGCTTCTGCGGCATCAAGCAGGAGGTCCGCGTCGCGAACTGGCTCCGCGACAACGGCTTTCTCAAGTTCGAGAGCGAGGAGCCTGGCTCGCTAGAGGACATCGCTTCCGAGTCCAAGGCGTTCGTCATCGACCCGGGCCGCATCTACCTGAACCGCAAGGGCCGCTTCCCGAAGGGTAGCGTAGACGAAGATTCGGCCAGTTCGATCATGGACGAGATCAAGTCCGGGCTGGCGGAACTCGAGTTGGGGGGCGAGAAGGTCATCGAGCGCGTCTTCGAGAGGGACGAGGTCTACTCGGGTCCGGAGTCCGCGAAGGGGCCCGATCTCATCCCCGTCGGGAACCACGGCTTCGACCTTAAGGGGACCATCAAGGAGGCCGACCTGTTCGGCCGCACGAATCTGACCGGCATGCATACCTGGGACGAGGCCTTCTTCTGGTCCGCCAAGGAGGCGCCGGCAGACCTCAACATCTCGCAGCTTGCGGGCATCATCATGGAGGCGACGGTCTAGCCACTGAAGCTCGCCTCATACGTGACCACTCTCATACAAGCCCCTTGTCTGTGTCAGCCTGAGCTAACGAGGGGCTTGCTGCGCCTCACGCCGCTTCCCGCCCTATCGCGGACGGCCACAAGTCGATTGAGTTCTTAGTCAAGATGTGGTAAACTGTGCGCGTGGAATGTGCGCCGAGCGGTTCCGGTGCGCACTTCCCTGCTCCCGGCAACTACGATGTTGACTCGACACTGAGCAGGAACGCTGCCTCCCCAGTAGACCAGGCGGCACGGACCTGGCGAACTGGCGCGGTGTACGCCGCGGGGGAGGAGTTCAGCGTGGTAAAGAGACTTGCTATCCTGTTCTTGGTCGTCGGGGTGTTGCTGACGGCCGTGGCGCCGGCTGTCGCCGCGGAGCGGGCCGTTCTGGCCGAGCTCTTCGGCGGAACGTGGTGAGGCTACTGCCCGAACGCCCGTGCGGCGCTCTCGCAGCTTCAGGAAGACTACGGAACAGACAGACTGGTCTGCATCTACTGGCACATCGGCGATAGCTGGGAGTTCAGCGGAGCAACCGCCCGCAAGAACCTCTACGGGATCAGCGCCTACCCGACCACCGAGTTCGACGTCGTCGAGGAAGTCGTCGGCGCGGGCTCGACGGTCATCAACACATTCAGGCCCATCGTACTCGACCGCATGGCGGTCGATTCGCCCGTCGAGATCACCTCGAACGGTTATGTCGGTGAGGGCGGCGGGACGATCACCGCCAAGTTCAAGGCGACCGACAGCATCTCCTACACGAACCTGCAGGCGCAGTTCGTGGTGATCGAAGAGTCTACGCCGACGTATCCGTGGACGGCGAGAGAAGTAGCCTCGCCCGCCCCGATCACGCTCTCGGCTCCCGGCGACTCGGTCGTGGTCACCAGGAACTTCGACGTCAGCTTCACCCCGGGCGGCGACCTTCAGGTCGTCGTCTTCCTCGAGAACACGTCGGGGCCGTGGGTGATGCTCCAGTCTCAGGTGATGCCAGACCCCTACGCTATCGCGCAGGCGTCGCCCGCGTACGCGAGCGAGATCGACGCGCTCGGCACGGCAAGCTACACGGCGACACTGACAAACGAGGGGACCGCGGTCGACACGGTCACCGTAGAGGTCTCTCAGGACGAGCTCCCCAGCGGCATCAGTGCGAGCGATTGGGAGGCGAGCTTCCGCGAGGTCGGCGGTTCGTGGCAGAGCGGCCCGGCCCAGTTCGTTCTGGACCCGAGCGAGACGATAGACCTCGAGGTCCGCATGGTCGACAACATCGGCACGGCCGTCGGTATGGCCGTGACGACCCTGACGTCGACTAGCGGCGGCAACCCGACGCGCTCCGCGTCGTCCACGTTCGCGACGTTCGTTGAAACCCGGTCGATCCTGCTGATCGCGGACGACATGGGTTGGGGCAACGAGTCGCACTGGGAGACCGAGCTCGACAACCTGGGCTACTCCGCCTTGACGTGGGTGGCCGAGGACCGCGGCAGGCCGAGCGCCGAGATGCTCAAGTCCTACTGGGCGGTCCTGTGGACGACCGCCAACGGCAACTCGTTCGCCTTCACCGGCCAGGACGAGCTGGCGGTCATGGACTACCTCGATGACGGCGGCAACCTCTACCTGGCGAGCATGAACTTCCTCTCAAGCCGCTCTGGCCTGACGACCTTCGTCTCCGACTATCTCAACATCACGAGCTGGTCGGACGACGTCGGCGACCTCTACGCCTACGGAGTGACCGACGACGCCGTTTCAGACAGCATGACGCTCCACCTGGTATACGGCGTGCCGCCGACCAGCGCGGACGCGATCAACGTGTCGGCCCCGTCCGAGGTCAACTTCACAGGTACGGCCGGGAGCTTCGGTCTCAAGGTGAAGGAAGGCGACTCGAAGGTCGTCTTCCACACGTTCCCGTTCGAGAGCGTCAGCTTCTTCGAGGCCGACGCGCCGAGCAACCGCGAAACGCTGCTAGGACGGGTCCTGACGTGGTTCGGTGACGACGTCGGCGTCGACGAGGGCGAGGTTCACAGGCTTGCGATCAACAACGTCTTCCCGAACCCGTTCAACCCGGCGACGAAGATCGCCTTCACAGTTCCTGAGAACGCCGGACGTGTGACCCTGACGGTCCACAACGTGAGCGGTCAGCTTGTGCGCACGCTGGTGGACGGCGAGCTCGAGGCCGGTCCCGCCGTGGTTCAGTGGGACGGCAGGAGCGACTCGGGGAAGGGCCTCGCGACCGGCATCTACTTCGCGAAGCTGCACGCCGGCGAGGCCGAGGCATTCACGAAGATGACGCTGCTGAAGTAGGCCGCGCCTCGCGGCGCCGCCTCGACACGCGGCGGAGAAGAACGAGAAGCCCCCACGGGAGACCGTGGGGGCTTTCTCGTGATGCGCTTCGTCGCGGTTGCTGGTATGTCGCGTGACGGCGGGCGGGAATCGTGGGTCCCGACCGCGCGGCGGAACCGCGGAAGACGGAGCGCTATCTGTAGAGTGCCTTGATCGAGGCCCACGACGTCGTCTCGACAGGCGTGTCGCTCACGTCGTAGAAGACTATCCAGTCGCCGCTGCGCTGGCTCGAGTGGAGGACGAGGAGCGCCGGGCCGTACGCTCGGGTTTCGGCCATGCAGCACGCGCGAACGTTCCCGAGGTCTGTTATGAGCGGAAGGTCCGCGAGCACCGGGCCGCCGTCGACGCCGTACATCCGGACGTGGTTGCTGGCCATCGCGACCCAGAGCTTGCCAACGCCCGAATCGTAGGCGATGCCGGCAACGTCGGGCAGCGTGTGAGTCGTTATGTCGGCCCATCCCGGCGTGCCTCCCGGCGTCCAGTCCCACTGCCCGCGCCAGAGGTAGTTGCCGGGGCTGCTTGCGTACCACCAGCTCCCGCTGTACTCGATCGACTGAGCGGCGTCCAGAGGTCCCCAGAAGTAAGTGCCGGCGTAGGTCCCGTCCCTGTTGTAGGCGCGGACCTTCTGGTCCCAGGCGCCCCAAAGGTAGAATCCGCACCAGAACATGTCGCCCCAGCCGGTCGGTGGGGCGTCAACGTGTGTGACGCTGCCCGTCTCCGTCACGCTTCCGGCCCCGTCGATGGAGAACGCAACGAACTCCGAGTTCAGCGACCCCGTCGCCTCGAACATAAGCTCGTCGAGGTCGGTCTGCGAAACGCTGACGAAGCGAGCCTCTATCGACACCTGCATTCGCGCCATCTCGTCGGCGGGCCTGTTCATCACGGGGCTGTCCGGGAGTTCCGGTCGTGCGGGAATCGCGGTCGCCGGAGCAGAGGCGACGACGACCGCCAGCAGAACGATAGCGGTTCTCGACATGGTTCCCTCCTGGCTTGGGGCCGTGGCTCAAGGTACGAACACAACCTACAACACACACTCCCTGACCCACAATCAGTATTTCTCGATGGAGCCCGGCCGATAACTGGCCAAAACCTCACCGCTCTGCCAGGTGTCTCATTGGTGCGCGCCGACAGGGAACGCGCGGCAGGAGAACCCACCACACAGGAGCAGCAGATGGAACTCCGCATCGAGAGCATCTCGAAGACTTATTCGAACGGCGTGAGGGCGCTCGACGGCGTCTCTCTGACCATCCCCACCGGCATGTTCGGTCTGGTCGGTCCGAACGGCTCGGGCAAGACGACGCTGATGCGCACGATAGCGACGCTGCAGGAGCCCGACGAGGGCACCGCGCGTATCGTAGGCGCGAACGGGTCCGGAGACATCGACGTCCTCAGGGACAAGGAGTCGCTGAGACGCGTGCTCGGCTATCTCCCTCAGGAGTTCGGTGTCTACCCGAACCTCAACGCCGAGACGCTGCTCACTCACCTCGCGACGCTCAAGGGCATCACGAAGTCGGGCGAGCGGAAGGAGGTCGTGTCGGCCCTTCTAGAGCGCACGAACCTCTGGGACCTCAGAAAGAAGAAGCTCGGCGGCTTCTCGGGCGGCATGCGCCAGCGGTTCGGTATCGCTCAGGCGTTGCTCGGCGACCCGAAGCTCGTCATCGTCGACGAGCCCACGGCGGGGCTCGACCCCGAGGAGCGGAACCGCTTCCTCAACCTGCTCTCTGAGATCGGTGAGAACATCATAGTGATACTCTCGACCCACATCGTCGACGACGTGGCCGAGGTCTGCAGCGACATGGCAATCATCAGCGAGGGGCAGGTGCTCCACACCGGCGAGCCACAGGAGGCCATAGAGGAGATCCGGGGGCGCACCTGGAAGAAGACGATCGACAAGTCCGAGCTGCCGGACCACGAGCGCGAGCACACGGTCGTCTCCAAGCGACTGAAGGGCGGGAAGACGATAGTCCACGTGCTGGCTGACGAGCGGCCCGACGATTCGTTCGAGCCGGCGGACCCGGACCTCGAGGATGTCTACTTCATCAAGCTCGGGAAGGTGAGCCGTGGCGGGCGAGAGCGCGGCAGTGGCGGGAACGGCAACGGTCGGCCGGGCGCCGACGCTGGCGGCGGCAACGGACGGGGGAGGTGACGAATGTTCCTCGACGTTCTGAAGTTCGAGCTGATCTACCGCTTCCGCCGACCGATCGTCTACGTCTTCGCCGCTCTCTTCGCTCTAATGGCGTTCTCGGCCGTGGCGTCCGACAGCGTTCAGATGGGAGGTAGCATAGGGAACGCGGCGCGCAACTCGCCCTACGAGGTCGTTCGGTTGCTCTCGCTGATGAGCGTGCTGGGGCTCCTTGCGCTCACCGGCTTTGTCGCGACAGCGGTCAACCGCGACCACGAGTACCGAACGAGCGAGTTCTTCTTCAGCACGCCCGCCGGGCGGGCGCAGTTCCTGCTCGGCAGGTTCTTCGGCTCGCTCATCGCCGCGATGTTCGCCGTGTGCGTGGCGGCCATCGGAGTCGCGCTCGCGGCGAAGATGCCGTGGCTCGACCCCGAGCGCATACTGCCGTTCAACTGGGCTCCCTACCTCTACTCGCTCGTTGTCTTCGTCGTCCCGAACCTGTTCTTCGTCGGCGCGCTCCTCTTCGCGTTCGCGACGCTGACTCGGAAGGTGCTGTGGACATACGTGGCGATGATCGGATTCCTGACGTTCTGGGGCATATCTCAGGCGATGTCGGCCGACCTGAACACGACTCTCCTCGCCGCGCTCATGGACCCGTTCGGTAAGACGACGCTCGACCTGGCGACGCGCTATTGGACCGTCGTAGAGAAGAACACGATGCTGCCCGAACTTACGGGGCGGCTGATAGCGAACCGCGTCATGTGGACCGGACTGGGCGTCGCGATACTTGGCTTTACGTGCGCGAGGTTCAGGATGGAGGTCGGGGAGTTGACGACGAAGAGGAGAGGGCGCGCAAGGGGAGCAGCGGACGCGGCGGTCGAAGCGAGCGCCGTGACGGCCGGCGTGCCACCCGCGTCGCACGCGCGCCCGATCCCCACACCGACTCTCGGCTTCTCGACTCGCGACAGGCTCGCGCAGCTGTGGCACCAGACGCGCGCGGAGATCACGGGGGTAGTCCGCAGTGTTCCCTTCATCGTTATCATGATCTTCGGGCTGTTCAATCTCACCGGGAGTCTCGTGGCGGAGGTCGGAGGAACTACAAGCTACCCGCTCACGCGCGTCATGATCTCCATGATGGAGGGTACATTCTCCCTCTTCCTCTTTATCTTTTTGCTCGTGTACGCGGCGCAGGTGGTTTGGCGAGAGCGGAAGGCGCTCATGCACGAGATCCACGGCGCCCTTCCAGTGCCGGACTGGCTGCCGGTAGCCTCCAAGCTGGGCGCTCTCCTCGTCGTGCAGGTCGTGGCGCTGTCGGTAGCGGTGCTCGCGTGCATCGTCTATCAGGCGACGAACGGGTACTTCAACTTCGAGCTGCCTCTCTACCTCCGGTGGATACTGCTGATGCAGCTGCCCATGGCCTTCGCGATGGGAGCGCTGGCGCTTTCGACTCAGGTGCTGTCGAACAACAAGCTGGTCGGCTGGGGCATCATGATCGTGTTCTTCATCCTCCAGGAGGTGGCGTACTCGATCGGGCTGGAGCATAACCTGGCCATGTACGCAGAGCTGCCTACGGCCATCTACTCGGACATGAACGGGTATGGTCACTACGTGGCGGCCCTGTCCTGGTTCACGGTCTACTGGATGCTCGTCGCCGGCATACTCGTCGTGCTCTCGGTCTTCTTCTGGGCGCGCGGAACCGACGTGAAGGGCCTTGGGAGATTCCGCGAGGCTCGCCGGCGTTCGACGCCTCTCCGGTTGGCGACACTCGTGGTCGTCGTGCTGGCCGCGATAGCGACCGGCGGATGGATCTTCTACAACACGAACGTGCTCAACCGGTACGTGGACTCCAAGGTCGACAGCCGCATCTCAGCCGAGTACGAGAAGCGGTACAAGCAGTACGAGGGGCTCGCACAGCCGCGAGTGGCCGACGTGAGGCTCGATGTAGACATCTACCCGAGCGAACGCAGGGTGGACGTGCACGGAGACCTCGTGCTGGTCAACCGCAGCGAGGAGACCATTCGCGAACTGCACGTGCTTCCGAGCGACATGCTAGAGCTGACGGAAGTGCGGCTGACGCCCAGACCGGGACTTCGCGCGTCGCGGTCAGGCCTGGCCGCCGACGCCGTCAAGCACGCCGACGAGGACTTCAGCTACTACATCTACTCATTGCCGGAGCCTCTCGGGCCGGGCGAAGAGCTGGCGATGGTCTACGAGGGCACCATCTCGAACCGTGGCTTCAGGAACGGACACACGAACACGCGCGTCGTGGAGAACGGCACGTTCCTCGCGACCGAGCACGTGGTTCCGCACATCGGATACGCAGACGAGCGCGAGCTGCAGTCGGAGCACGAGAGGAAGAAGCACGATCTACCCGAACAGGAGGAGTGGCCGGCCCCGGACGATCCCGAGGGACTCGTCAACACGATGACGTCGGACGCGGACTGGGTCACCTTCGAGGCGACCGTATCGACCAGCGAGGACCAGACCGCGCTCACCGTGGGATACCTCGAAGACGAGTGGGAGGAGGACGGCAGACGCTACTTCCACTACGTGATGGACGAGCCTACGCTTCACTTCTACCCGTTCATGTCCGGGCGCTACGACGTCGAGACGGACGAGTGGAACGGCGTGGAGATAGCCGTCTATCATCATCCGGGGCACAAGTGGAACGTCCGGAGAATGCTGGACTCGGTCAAGAACTCGCTCGAGTACTACTCAAGTGCGTACGGTCCCTACCAACACAGACAGCTCCGCATAGTCGAGTTCCCGCGCTACCAGTCGTTCGCGCAGTCCTTCTCCACCATCGTCCCGTTCTCAGAGGGCGCGAGGTTCGTCAACGACCTTCGAGACGAGGACAACATCGACATGGTCTACTACATCACGGCTCACGAGGTGGCGCACCAGTGGTGGGGTCACCAGGTATGCGCCGCGTGGTGCAAGGGCGCGACCTTCATGGAGGAGAGCTTCGCGCAGTACTCCGCGCTCATGGTGATGGAACAGGACTACGGCCGGGAGAAGATGGAGAAGTTCCTGTCCTACGAACTCGATGGCTACCTGCGCGGCCGAGCTCGGGAGAGGAAGGAGGAGCCGCCGCTACTGCTCGCGTCGGAGGAGAGCTACCTCTATTACCAGAAGGGCAGCCTCGTCACATACGCCCTGCGCGACTACATCGGGGAGGAGCGTCTGAACTCGGCTCTCAGGAGCTTCATAGAGAGAAACCGCTACGTCGGACCGCCCTACCCGAACGCGCTCGACCTGGTGGCGTCCATACGAGAGGCGAGCCCCGATGAATACGACTACCTCATCGAGGACATGATCGAGAACATCACGCTCTACGACAACCGTGCCGAGGAGGCCGTCGTCGAGGAACTGGACGACGGTCGATACCGTGTGGCCCTGACCGTCCAGTCGCACAAGATGCGCGCGGACGGGCGCGGCGTGGAGACGGAGGTCCCACACGAGGACTGGATAGAGGTCGGCGTCTACGGCGACAAGGGCGAGGACGGCGAGGAACCTTTCCTCTATCTGGAGAAGCACCGGATAGAGAGCGGCCAGACTGAGATAGAGGTCGTGGTGGATAGTCGCCCTGCTCGGGCGGGCATAGACCCGCGACATCTGCTGGTCGACCGCGTTCCCGACGACAACACTCGAAGGGTGACCGGATGATGTGAGCGAACGGCCCGCGCGCTCGAACGACCGCTCGCGCGAGCCGGAGGTGATTCGCTTTTCCCGCATGCCGGGAAGGCGCCGGGTCGCGCGTCTCCTGCCTCGCGCCTGGACCTTCCTGCTCCGGGCCCCCGCGGACGATCCGCGGGGGTCCACTCATCAGGGGAGCGTCTGGCCGCGGGCAGAGAGGCGTTGCGGGGCCCTATTCCTTTGCATGTG
>Ga0180430_10001738_pt1 | contig 20690 bp, 23 predicted proteins | sample SS_ome_9_FD_132999 | JGI IMG/M metagenome (GOLD analysis project Ga0180430, IMG submission 132999) | Hypersaline lake sediment archaeal communities from the Salton Sea, California, USA - SS_1_S_2 metaG | ecosystem: Environmental > Aquatic > Non-marine Saline and Alkaline > Hypersaline >... | reverse complement strand
GAGGCAGCCGCCCCGACCGCTGATCCGCACAACCAGGCATCTCGCCGCCAAACCCCTCCCGGCGCTCAGGCTGCATCGCCGCTCACAACCATCCCAACCCTCTTCGCCACTCCCCCCGCGAACCACGGGATCTCACGATCCCTTCAGCACGCAAAGGGGCACGCTTAGGCTGCATCCGCGGGTGCCGAACACACCCTCCCCGCGGCACCACACCATCGCACCGCCGTGCAGAACCTCTCTCCCGGACCTACCACGACCCTACCCTCTAACTTGACAGACCGCTGGTACCGGATACAATCATACCGACCGGTCGGTTTGGCCAACTAAGGGAGGGGAAACGCATGACCGTGCAACAACGAGGCGAAGAGACCCGCGAACGGATCCTGCAGGCCGCCATGGCCTCGTTCGCCGAACGTGGCTACGACGCTACGCCGGTCAACACCATCTGTGCGGAGGCCGGTGTGAGCAAGGGCGCCTTCTACCACCACTTTTCCAGCAAACAGGGCGTCTTCCTGGAGCTTCTACACGGCTGGCTGTCGGGCATGGACGAAGGCCTGGCCGATCTACAAACTGAGCGCCTGGAGATCCCCGAGCAACTGATGGCCATGACCAACATGATATGCGACGTCTTTGACGCCGCCGGCGACCAGCTTCCAATGTTCCTGGAGTTCTGGTCCCAAGCAGCCCACGACCCGGAGGTCTGGGAGGCCACCAGGGCGCCCTATCGGCGCTACCGGGCCTTCTTTGCCGCCATGATTGAGGCAGGTATCGCCGAGGGATCAATCCGGCCCGTCGATCCGGACACAACCGCCCGCGTCATCGTCTCGCTGGCTGTAGGCCTGGTCCTCCAGGGCCTCCTTGACACCGAGGGGGCGGATTGGGGACGCGTAACCACGGGCGGTGTACGCATGCTTCTAGAAGGCATCAGCACGGAAGAACGGCCCTGATGGCCCCATATTGCGGACCCGTCGATAAGGCCGACTGCCGCGGCGTCAGAATACGACGAAGGGCGACGAACAAGACCCGACCCACATTGCGGGAACACAGGGTCCACGATAGAATTGAGGGTTCATGTCGATCAAGCGACTGTTGAGCATTCTAACAAAGGAATACCGGCACATTTTCCGTGAGCCGCGAACGCTGTGGATGGTCTTTCTGTCCCCCGCCTTCGTCCTCATCGCCCTCTCACTGATCTTCACGAGTGGAACCAGCCGTGTGGCGCTCGCCGTCTGGGATCAGGACCACACTACCCTCTCCCGCCAATTCATCGCCACGCTGGACAGCGACGGCGATTTCTCCGTTCGCCGCCTCTCCGGCTACGAGCTTATCGAATCCTCGCTGATCAGGCACGAGATCGAGGCAGGCGTCATCATCCCTCCCGGTTTCGCCAAGACGGTACAGAGCGGAAGGTCGGGATCCATCCAGGTTATCCTCGATGGTGTGGACACCCTCGCCGCGGGGCAGGCCACGGGCAGTCTGCTGGGCCACGCATCGGACTTCGGCGCTCAGATATCGAAGCAGTTCCTGGTCCCTCCGCCACCGGTTCAGGTTCAGTCCCGCTCGGCTTATCTACCGAAGACAGCGGATCGCGACAGCATGGTATCGGGACTGATCCCTATCGTCTTCTCCCTCCCCATCATCGCCGCCGCATTGGCGCTGGCTCGGGAGCGGGAGCGGGGCACCCTGGAGAGTCTGGTGGCGACCCCCGTCCGCGGCCTCGAATACCTGGGCGGCAAGCTGATCGCCTACGTGACGGCTTCACTGGTGGGTCTCGTGCCCGTGTGGCTGACCGCCTCCGTCCTCTTCGGCGTCCCTTTCCGGGGCAGTTTCCTCGTCTTGCTCCTCCTCACTGCCGACTTCTTGATGGCCAGCGTCGGTTTGGCCACGGTCATTGGAAATGTGGTGGGCAGCCAGCAAGCCGCGACGGTGCTCTCTCTCTTCATCTTCTTCGTTCCCGCCTTCTTCCTGTCCGGTCTGCTCGAGCCTATCGACACAACAGATATCGTCAGTACCATCGTCTCCTACGCCATGCCGAGCACCCATTTCGTGTCCATCTGCCGCGCTCTTTTCCTGAAAGGGGCGACGCTGATACAGCTCTGGCGTCCTGCCGTCATGCTGGTCGGGCTGTCGGCCATTTGGATGGCCCTGGGAGCACTTACTTTCAGCAAGGAGGCCGCGGGATGACCCACCCTTCTCGGGAGCCTTCGGCCGCTTATTCGTCGATGAGTCTGGATTGAGGATACGTTACCCTATGATCAGAGAGCATCTTCACCGCATCTGGGGACTGGCGGTCAAGGAGTTCCAACAGCTCCGCCGGAACCGGCTTTTGCTGGCCTTTCTTATTCTCGGTCCGATCATCGAGCTGGGCCTGATGGGCAGCCTCGCCGGCGGAGGGATCAAGAACCTACGGCTAGCCGTGGTGGATAACGACCGGACCCGGGCGAGCCGGGACTTGATCGCAAAGCTGGATCGGACTGAGGAGCTACGATTCACCTCCCACGCCGACGGGGTCGCCGAGGCCGAGCACGCGATGCAGGATGGCGACATCGACGCGATCGTCATCATCCCGCCAGGGTACGGCAGCACTCTGAGCGACGTCGCCCAGAGTGCCCAGATGCAGGTCATCGCCGATGGCTCTCATCACGCGGTCTCGACCGTCGCCATCGGTGCGGCCCAGGACGTCGCGGCAGAGATCAGCCGTGAGCTTGCGGCCTTGCACTCGTCGGCCAACCAGGGACCCGTTGAGCTGCGGATCGTCGCCCGCTTCAACCAGTATCTGAAGGACCGTCCCCACTCTATCACAGCCATGCTGGCCATCGTCGTCTTTGAGGTAGCTCTGGTGGTCGCGGCCCAGACCATTGCCCGGGAGCGGGAGTTGGGCACGCTGGAGCAGCTTCGCGTCACCCCCCTGGGCCGGTTCGAGCTGATGGTGGGCAAGGCGATACCGACCCTGCTCGTCGGGTTACTCGACTTCCTCCTGATGCTGGGCCTGGCCGCCGCCCTTTTCGACATTCCGATTCGGGGATCCGTGCCCCTCCTGGTGCTGCTGACCGCGCCGTTCATCGTGGCGCAGATCGGTTGGGGCACTCTGATCTCCCTTATCTCGCGCACGCAGCAGCAGGCCATGCTCTTCGTCTTTGCCCTGGCTATGGTGGAGGTCGCCTTCTCTGGCTTCCTCGTCCCATCGGCGGACATGCCGCCTGCCATGCGCGTCATCTCCTATGGTTCGTCCATACAACACTATCTCGTCATCCTACGTGGCATCACCCTCCGTGGCGCCGGTATACGGTCGCTCTGGCTCCCGTCCGTCGCGCTCTTCGGCATTTCCTCGGTACTTGTCTTGCTGGCCTGGGCGAGGCTGCGGGTCGGGCTGGACGCAGGTTCCGTCCGAGATCGTCTCGCCGCCATATTCAGCCGACTGCGGGATCGATGTCAGAGGCGTCGGACGCGACGATCCACCAGGAAACAAACTGCCCCCAAAGAGTGGAGCCGCGAGCCGGCCTAGTGTGCCGACCCTCACGCCTACTCTGCCATTGCGCGGTTGCCTGAGCCGCAGACGCTCCCGGTTCTTCAGCTCCACGTTGCGTTCTTTCTCGCGCTCTGCGCCAGGACGCCATCTCCATCTGTCTGCGCCCCAGCACTGAACGTGGGTCCTGAATCGATCAGCGAGCCCCCCATGTGTGACTTAAGTCACAGACGGAGGAGCGCATCTGTGGTACCATTCTCCACAGCATGGAGAATCTCTCGATGATGACAGAGCGTGCAGTGCCCAGGATAGACCTTAGCCGCTGCAATCGATGCGGCCGCTGTGTGGCGCACTGCCCCACGGACGCCGTTGAGATGACTGCGCAGGGCCCGGTGATCGCCCGCCCTGATAACTGCAGCTACTGCACGGAGTGCGAGGTGGTCTGTCCCGAGAATGCCATCCGATGCCCCTACGAGATCGTGTGGGGGGCCCGGGAGGTTTGACACCGCCGCATGTGCGGGTCTATCCCAGCCAGCGGTGGATAAGGTTGAAAGCATAGACACGAAAATAGGAGTACGATGAGCACAGATAAGGCAACCCTGAAGGAACGCGTACAGACAAGCCTCGACACGGTCCGACCGGCACTGCAGGCCGACGGCGGCGATGTGGAACTGGTGGACGTCAACGACGATGACGGCGTTGTATCCGTGCGCCTCACCGGGGCCTGCGGCGGCTGTCCGATGGCGACGATGACCCTCAAGATGGGCATCGAGCGGACATTGATGCAGCAGATCCCCGAGGTGAAGCGCGTGGAGTCCGTCTAGCCCACGCAAGAGATGCCCAAGCGACAGATCGTCCGTATTGACGAAGAACTGTGCAACGGCTGCGGGGCGTGCGTGACTCCGTGCGCTGAGGGTGCCATCGAGCTGGTGGACGGCAAAGCCCGGGTCGTACGGGAGGAGCTGTGTGACGGCGCTGGATTCTGCATCGGAGTCTGCCCGACGGGCGCGATGGAGCTTGAGGTCAGGGAGGCACCTGCCTTCGACGAAGACGCCGCGGAGGCCGAGATGGGACTGCGCCAGAGCGAGTTCATCGAACAGGCGTGCCACGTTTGCGGGATGGGCGAGGAGACAAAGGTGCTGCTCCCCTGCCGCAAGGCAGGACAGAGCCTCTGGGTCTGCACGCAGTGCCTCCCGCAGCTGATCCACGGTTGATCCTGGACGGCGCTCCAGGCCTGGCGGACTTGGCTCGCCCCGTGGCTCTTCCGTGTCGGGGAGCGTGCGGAGCCGCCTTACGGGCGGCCTGCGCATAGGTGCAGACATGAAAGAGACAGACAGCGCGCGTGATGAGATGATCGATGTGCACCTGTACGGAAGGCTGCGCCGTCACGCAGCGGATCCGAGAGCGCGTTCGGAGAGTGTGTTGCGGGTGAAACCCCGTTCCGGGGAGACCGTGCGCACTCTGATCCAGAGCGCGGGCATCGACGAGGCCGAGATCTGCCACGTCTTTTGGAACGGTCGGCTGCTGAGCACCGAGAACTCGATGGCCCCCTGGCTCGAATACTGCCAGGAGGAGTGCCAGGGCCTGGACACTCCGGTTGAGGCAGGCGATCGACTCGGCCTGTTTGCGCACGACATGGCGCTGCTGGTGGTATAGATACCCATCCGGTACGTATGGGGGATTGTTCTCGCCTAGGCGAGAACAATCTTCCAAGCGTGAACGATTGCCTGAGCGAGAGCGGGCGCCCGTGCGCACGTAGACCGGGCGGCAGGGGATGGCCAGATGGACGCCACGGAGAATCAAGGGGTTAGGCAGGGCTCACCGGAGGCGATGTATGACGCCTTCAGCGCCGAGTACGACCACTTCGTCGACTGGGACGCAAGGCTTGCCGCCGAGATGCCCTTCCTGGAACAGCAACTCCAGTCCGCAGGGGCCGATCGTGTGCTGGACGTTGCCTGCGGGACGGGGATGCACGCCGTCGCGCTGGCGCGACGTGGGTATGAAGTCGTAGGTGTCGACTCCAGCGCCCCAATGATCCAGCGGGCCCGCGCCAACGCTGCCGAAGCGGGCGTGGAGGTCGACTTCCAGGTTGCGTCCTTCGGCGACGTAGGTGACACACTCACCATGCAGCACGTCGAGCCCACCTGCGACGCGGTCCTCTGTCTCGGCAACTCCCTTCCCCACGTTCTCACGACCCGTAAGCTCGGTGAAGCCCTCGATGATCTGACCGCATGCCTGCGGACCGAGGGACTCGTCCTCGTCCAGAATCGAAACTTCGACCGCGTCCTGTCAGCTCGCGACCGGTGGATGAATCCGCAGGGCCACCGGCACGGCGCGCACGAGTGGCTGTTCGTTCGCTTCTACGATTTTGAGGCCGACGGGCTCCTGACATTCAACATGCTGACGTTCCATCGCGAGGGAGACGAGCCTTGGGAGCAGCGGCTGACCTCGACGAAGCTTTGGCCCCTCACCCATAGGGATCTCGTGCCAATGCTCGAACGGGCCGGGTTGGGACAGATTGCCGTCTACGGAGACATGGAGGGCGCCGCGTTCGACCCGGACGGCAGTCCCAACCTCGTTGTAGCCGCGCTCAAGACCAGTTAGCGGAGGACAAAGGACAGTACGAGGGCTGTGCCGCCCCATACGCGCGAGGGGAAGGAGACACCACGATGATGCAGTCTGCGGACACTCGGGAATTCAAGAAAGAGGCTCTCAAGACGGTCATTCATCGACTACACGAAGGAAAGGCGGTCGAGGAAGTCAAGGAGGAGTTCGCTGCCCTGCTGGAGGATGTCAGCGCTACCGAGATCGCCGAGCTCGAGCAGCAGTTGATCGACGAAGGCCTGCGGGCGACCGAGATCCAGCGCCTGTGCGACGTTCACGTGGCAGCTTTCCGCGACTCGCTTGATTCGATGGAGGATCCCGAGTCCCTTCCCGGCCACCCAGTCTACACCATGATGGCAGAGAACGCCGCCGCGGGGCGAGTGCTCGATGCGCTGGAAGCAGCTGTCGAGCAGCTGAAGAGAAGACCGAAGGACCGGGGTTTCCTGAAGGAGGCCCGTGCTCAGCTGCGGGAGCTGCAAGGATTGGAGAGACACTATTTCCGAAAGGAGAACGTCCTCTTCCCATTCCTCGAGAAGCACGGCTTCGAGGGGCCGTCCAGCGTGATGTGGGGTATCCACGATGAGATTCGGGAGGCTTGGACTGAGCTGGAAGGAGCCTTGAGCTGCGGTCCCGCGGCCGACGGAGATGCATTTGGCGCTCAGCTTACCCGGGTCTTAGAGGCGATGGCGAGCGAGATACGGGAGATGTTCTACAAGGAGGAGAAGATCCTCTTCCCGACAGCCCTGGAAAAGCTCAGCGGCGATGAGTGGTAGGAGGTCCGCACCCAAAGTGCGGATATCGGCTACGCCTTCGTGAAGCCGGGGGACCAGTGGCCCCCTGAAGAGACGGCACTTGAGACCGTCCGGGACGTCGGGGAGCGTACGGAGCCGGCAGACTCGGGGACCAAGGACCTGCTCCATCTAGACACGGGCAGCCTCACCCCGGAGATGGTCAACCTCCTCTTCAACCACCTACCCATCGAGATCAGTTTCGTCGATGACGCGGATGAGGTCCGTTTCTTCACCCAGACGGGCGAGCGGATCTTCCCTCGCTCTCCCGCAGTGATCGGACGGAAGGTGCAGAGATGTCACCCGCCCGACAGCGTCGACAGAGTAGAGGAGATTCTGCGCGACTTCCGGGACGGGACACGGGACATCGCTGAGTTCTGGATCCAGATGGGCGGGACCGAGGACGGGGCCCGCTTGATTCACATCCAGTACTTCGCGGTCCGGGACGACGCAGGACTCTACCGGGGAACGCTTGAGGTCGTGCAGGACGTCACGCACATACGTAGCCTCAAGGGCGAGAAGCGGCTCCTCAATTGAGATGACGCCCGTGCGGGCCGCGGTGATCTGCGCGAATGCGAGCGTAGTTGGAGGGAGGAACTGACGTGCGCATGCTTGCGATTATCACGGGAGAATATGGGCGGCGCATGGTGGAGAACATCCGTGTCCACGCGCCCCCAGCTTGGTCCATCAAGGTCTGGGAGGCGCCAGCGGTCTATCCGCCGGTCATCGACTACCCGGAGGACCACGTCCCCGAGTCCCTGCCCCAGACAGATCTCGTCCTCTCCTTCGGCGAGCACAAGGGTGTCGCCGAACTGCTGCCGGAGATCGTGAGACGGACCGGCGCCCGGTCGGTGATCGCCGCTGTGGATCGAGAGGAGTGGCTGCCGCGCGGGCTGGCCCGTCAGCTCCGGTGTTGGCTCGATGAGATCGGTGTCGTCTGCGTCACTCCCAAGCCCCTCTGCTCCCTCACTGAGAACACGTACAATACGCGTGACCACGAGAGGACGTATGAGGATGCGCTCATCTCCACCTTTGCCCGCTGCTTCGGCCGCCCCAAGTTTCGGATCGTCGTCGACGCCGACACACGGGACATCCTCGATATCACGGTGATGCGCGACGCCGTCTGCGGTTGCGCCAGATACGTGGCTCGCGAGTTAACGGGCGTGCCCGCCAGGGATGCGGAACACCTCGGGGGCCTCCTCCACCACCACTACCCGTGCCTCGCCTCGATGGGTGTGGATGACGACTTTGACGACACCATCATGCACATCTCGGGCAACATCCTCAAAGCGGGGATCCGAGACGAGGTGGAGGAATACCGCGAGATTCGATACCTACGGCCCGGCAAGAAGGCCGACTAACCGACCCAGGTTAGCCGGGGAATCGCGGGCTCAGTCCCGGGTCGAGCAGCCAAACGTGCCGAGCAGATCGCCCAGCCCCCGGTATTCGCCGCTCACGTAGGCCACCGGCTCCGCGCGGGCGGGATCCAGCCGCCCTCTCTCGTCGAGCGTATCGACGTCCGTTTGGACCGCCAAGACCTCTCCGATGAATAGGTGATGAGTACCCAACGGCACCACCTGACTGAGCGAGCACTCGATATTCACCGGGCACTCACCAATCGCGGGGACGTCCACCTCGGTCGCAGGGTGCCGAGTGAACCCACACGCATCCCACTTGTTCACGTCCCGCCCCGAGACTGTGCCGCAGTAATCGACCCACCCGACCTGACTGGCTCTGGGGACGTTCACCACGAATGCCCCTTCTTCCTCGATCAACTCGTACGAGTGGCGACTCGGCCGAATCCCCAGGCCCACCGTCGGCGGGTCCGAGCAGAGCGTTCCAGCCCACGCCAGCGTGATAATGTTCGCCCCCGCGCCACTCCCACAACTAACCAGCACGACCGGCAGCGGATAGAGCACTGTCGACGGTTTCTGTATCCTCTTCTCCATAGGTCTCCAATCTCCCTCACGGCTCAACCAGGCCCATATGGCCCCCACCCCATTCATAGACGCGCTACGCACGTGTCCCACCCAAGCAGTATACTGAGATGATGAAGGAACGTCAAACGCCGTCCCCCCCCGAACCGCTCCCTCGATTCCCCTGAGCAGCAGCCCCGCGAGGTACGGCCTCCAGTACCATGGAGACCACCTGCTCCGCCTTGGGCCATACGCCCGTCCGCTGAGATGCGCCCGCCATTCCTATCTCGGTGAGCGTGCCGAGCGTGCCCCGCCATTTGCGTAGGAGCACTGATCGAGTATAATCGTCATAATCCCTACGAGTGCGACCGGGCACGCGGTGGGCCCTGCAGACAGCGCGCCGCATCCTTTCCGTGTGGCTCCGGTTACTGGATAGAGAGAGTGAGAGCCGCCAGAACAGCCCGGCCCGGGGTCAATGCACCTGGCACCACCGGGTCGCTTCTTGTAGCGACGGAGACGAGTTAGCCAAGGAGGACCGCCCCTTCAGTGACATCGGCACATAGAGTCCTGCTCGTCGAAGGTCGAAAGCCTGCGGGAGAACGGTTAGCCCCCATCCTCAAGGTCGAATTCGATCTCGCCACAGCTCGTACCCGAAGAGAGGCATTGGCACGGATCGATCGCGCCTCCCCCTCGGTGATCGTTCTCGACGCTCCCTCCATCCGTTTCAGTCGATGCCGGTTCTGCTCCACGCTGGAAGATGAGGGGATCGACTGCGCGGTCCTCCTTCTGCACGAGGAGAACCCTCCCCCCACCCAGGTCAACGCCCGTGCCTACCTGCGTTACCCCTTCTCGGCCCAGAAGCTAATCAACCGCATCTCCTGGCTCCTCCCCACCCCCGATGGAGAGATCTTGACGAGAGGCCCGCTGTCCCTGAACATCAAGCGGCGCTCGATCGTCAAGGGGGATCGCGAGCACCACCTGACGCCCAAACAGGCCCATCTCCTGGAACTTTTCATGCGCCACCCGGGGGAGGTCCTGACGCGAGAATTCCTCATGAAGCGCGTCTGGCATACGGACTTTATCGACGACACCCGAACCCTAGACGTCCATATCCACTGGGTGCGCGAGGCGATTGAAGAGAATACGGGGGACCCCGACTACCTCCACACGATCCGCGGAGTAGGCTATCGCTTCAGTCTGCCAAGCGTCGTGGAGTGACCCCCCTGGCTTTTCGTAAGCCTGCTTTGCAGAAAGCCGATTTGCACAGATCCTGCTTTGTGGTAGAATTGACAAGGTTTGGATATTTCACACGCCTCTCGACCGGCGAGACCGTGCCAGAGGCAGCCACTCTGGTCTCTCAAGGGGCTGACAGAGGCGGAGGAACTAAAACGGGTAGAAGGAGGTTTCCCCTACAATGGCTGAGATCACACTGAGAGCACTCCTGGAGACAGGGGTGCACTTCGGTCATCGCACGCGGCGTTGGCATCCGAAGATGGACCAGTACATCTTCACCGAGCGCAAGGGCGTGCACATCATCGACCTGCAGCAGACCGTCAAGATACTGGGCCAGGTCACAGAGCTGATCCAAGACACGGTTGCGTCCGGCGGAGAGCTACTCTTCGTGGGCACCAAGCGGCAGGCTCAGGCGACCATCGCCCGCGAGGCAGAGCGCTGCGGTATGCCGTACGTCAATCTTCGGTGGCTTGGCGGCACACTCACCAACTGGCACACCATCCGACAGCGGATTGATTACCTTCACAACCTCGAGGCCCGGCGCGAGAGAGGCGATTTCGATCTCCTCACCAAGAAGGAGGCCCTGGAGAAGCAGCGGGAGATCGACAAACTGAACCAGCGTTTTGGCGGCATAAGGGAGATGCGCGAGCTCCCGGAGCTCCTCTTTGTCGTCGACATCGAGCGCGAGGCCACCGCTGTCGCCGAGGCTGATAAGCTCGGGATTCCCGTCATCGCCATGGTGGATACCAACTGCAACCCGGATCCCATTGACTATGTTATCCCGGCCAACGACGATGCGATTCGCGCCATTCGCTTGATCACGCACGAAATCGCTGACGCTATCCTGCAAGGCCTCGCCCAGCGGAAAGCCTACCAGGCCGACGACGAGATGCCGGAGGTCGAGGACCTGGAGCTGGAAGACGAGAAGTACCTCAGCGCGGCCACTCTCGCTCGCCTCAAAGAGCTCTCTGCCAAGGACAAGGGAGAGGACGAAGCAGCACTTACAGAGGCAGAGGTAGAAACAGAGCCGGAGCCGGAGGCAGAGGCAGAGGCAGGAACAGACGCTGAACCTGAGGTCGAGGAGAAAGCGGCCGAGTAGCCTCCTTCAGACCATTCCTATCAGCCGGACCCACTGACGCCCCTGATAGTCTGACTATTCTTACCTCCGCCGCAAGCGGGCTTCTTCTAACCTGGGGCCCGCTTGCGGGGAGGCCTGCGGAACCATGACGAACGTCGTCCGCGCACTTATGAAGGAGAGAAGACCTTGGAAATCACAACATCGATGATTAAGGAGTTGCGAGACGCCACCAGCGCCGGGGTGCTCGACTGCCGCGAGGCCCTGGAGGCGAGCGGCGGGGATTTTGAGGAGGCAGTAGCCTACCTTCGTGAGAAGGGCATGGCGGAGGCTGCCAAGAAGAGCGACAGTGCAGCGTCCGAGGGTATTGTGGAGGCGTACATCCACCACGGCAGCCAGGTCGGTGTGATGCTGGAGCTGAACTGTGAGACGGATTTCGTCGCGCGAACAGACGACTTCCAGCTGTTGGCCCACAACCTGGCGCTTCACATAGCCTTTGCGGCTCCAGAGTACCTGACCCGTGAGGCAGTGCCCGAGGACGTCATTGAAGCGGAGAGGGAAATCTACCGCAACCGCGCTCTTGAGGAAGGTAAGCCCGAGGATATCGTCGATCGCATTGTCGAGGGACGGATGGAGAAGTTCTTCGAGCAGATTTGCCTCGTTGAACAACCCTTCATTAAGAACGAGGACAAGAGCATCGGGGACCTGCTCAACGAATCGATCACGGCCTTCGGCGAGAACGTCGTCGTCGGGCGATACGTTCGTTACGAGGTGGGGGAGTAACCCCCCAATCGAGTGCCCCCGATCGGGAGCGGCTGCTCCAACCAACGCTTTCTGGTCTACGGGGCCATAGCCAAGGCAGACTAGTATGGCTGTAGCCAAATTCAAGCGGGTCCTACTCAAGTTGGGCGGCGAGTCCCTGGGAGAACCGGGCGGCTATGGCATCAGCCCCCACATGGCTGAGGAGGTTGCGGCCAAGATCCAGGCCGTCCACGCATTGGAGACCGAGGTGGCCATCGTGCTCGGAGCAGGTAACATCTGGCGCGGGCGCGATGGGTTGGCTCATGGCATGGACCGCGCTACGGCCGACCATATGGGGATGCTGGCGACCGTCATGAATGCCCTCGCCCTGGCCGATGCTCTGGAGCGGATGGGGACCCCTATCCGCGTCCAGACAGCCATCCAGATGAGGGCGATCGCTGAGCCCTATATTCGCCTGAGGGCCATCCGACACCTGGAAAAGGGCCGCATCGTGATTATCGGCGGCGGCACGGGCAATCCCTACTTCACGACCGACACGGCTGCAGCCCTGAGGTCGATGGAGATCAACGCGGACTTGCTGGTCAAGGCCACCAAAGTCGACGGCGTCTACACTGAGGATCCACACGAGAACCCGGATGCCGAGCGGTTTGATAAACTGAACTATATGCGGGCCCTGGAGATGCGGGTGGGGGTCATGGATGCCACGGCGATATCGCTCTGCATGGAAAATGACCTCCCTATCGTGGTGCTCAATCTGTGGCAGCCCCACAGCCTCGAACAGGCCGTCCTGGGGGACTCAATCGGGACACTCATCTCACGGTAACCATGTATCGAGAACTGCTGAAAGAAACTGAAAAGCGTATGCGTACGGCCACGGAATCGCTGAAGGCCGCCCTGCGGACGACCCGCACCGGGCGCGCCTCCCCAGCGCTTCTGGAGCGGGTTATGGTTGACTACTATGGCCAACCTACCCCGCTCAATCAGCTGGCCGTCATATCCGCGCCCGAGCCAAGCCTGCTGGTCGTTAGGCCGTACGACCCGGAGTCATTGGAGGACGTCGAGCGGGCTATCCTCAAATCTGACGTGGGGCTCACACCCTCAAACGATGGCAGGATTATCCGCCTTCCCATCCCGCGCCTCACCGAGGAGCGGCGGAGGGAGCTCGCGAAAATGATACGCCAGCGCGCGGAGGAAAGCAAGGTCGCTCTCCGGAACATCCGCCGCGACGCCCTGGAGGATCTTCGCGAGTTCGAGAAGGAAAAGCTTATCTCCGAAGATGAGTTCTATCGCGGCAGAGAGAAGCTTCAGGAACTCACCGACCGGTATTCCGACCAGTTAGAGGAGATCAGCACCCGCAAGGAGCAGGAGATCATCGAGAGCTGATCGCAGGTCGCACTAGGATCGCCTCTACCCACTGACGACCGCCTAAGAGCTAAGAGAGGGGTTTCGTTTGGGCACCCCCTCTGGCTCCCACTAGAACGCGCGCACTTCTCAACGAACTGTTCTGACGATGTCCACAAATCTCAAGCCGTCTGACAGGTACCCGGCCCTTCCGCGGGTTCCACGCCACGTTGGCATTATCATGGATGGCAACGGTCGTTGGGCCTGCAGTCGCGGCCTGCCGAGGGTCGCGGGGCACCGCGAGGGAACGGAAAACCTGCGGCGAATCCTCCGGGCCGCCGTGGAGTTCGGGATCGAGATTCTCACGATCTACGCCTTCTCCACGGAGAACTGGGGCCGCCCGGACGAAGAGGTTCAGGGCCTGCTGTCGATCCTCAGGACCGTCATCGAGGAGGAGGTTCCAAAACTCCACGAGGAGGGTGTGCAGCTTCGTCACCTGGGACGCCTTGAGCGCATCCCACCCGAGCTGCGCGAGAGGATCCAGGAGGCAATCGACATGACGCGAGCCAATGACCGGCTCATCGTCAACGTCGCCTTCAACTACGGTGGACGGGCGGAGATAGTGGATGCCATACGCTCTCTGATTGCCGATGGGGTAGCGCCCCAGATGGTCGATGAAGCCGCGGTGAGCGCCCACCTCTACACCGCGGGGCAGCCTGATCCCGATCTGGTGATACGTACGAGCGGCGAGATGCGATTGAGCAATTTCCTAGTCTGGCAAGCCGCATACGCGGAGTTCTATACGACCCCCACCTTCTGGCCCGATTTCGATAAGGACGAACTGTACGCCGCCCTGAAAGACTTCAACGAGCGCGAGCGTCGATTCGGCCTGGTTCCAGAGGAATCTTAGAGACCCAGCGCGAAGTCCAAGCCCATCGACCCGTCGGAGCAGATCGTCCGCAACCATTGCCTGTCCGTGCTACGTACCCGCTTACTCACAGCAGCCGTCCTACTTCCGATCGTCGCAGGGTTGATCGTCGTGGGCGGGTTACCTTACTTGGCCCTGGTAGCTGTCTGTGCCATCGCGGCTGAGACGGAATTCGTCGCGCTCCTTGACCGGCGGGGGCTTCGTCCGATTCACCTGAGCGGGATCGCAGTCGTAGGCCTTTGCCTGGCAGACGGCTGGCTTGGGGGCCGGAACCTGCTCGCTCCCGGGTTGGGCGTGATCTTGGTCACTTCGGTCGCCTGGCAGGTGCTCTGCTATCCCCGGTCGCGGTCATCCGAGTGGGCGTCTGCCATCGGCAGCGGGCTCTACGTCGGCATCGGCGCGTGGCATCTGATCCGGCTGCGAGCGCTTCCAGGGGATGGTCTATGGTGGAGTCTCATTGCTATTCCCGCGACGCTGGCCGCTGATGCCGCGGCTTACGTTATCGGCTCCAGCTGGGGACGCCACAAGCTGGCACCGCGGCTCAGCTCCGGCAAGACATGGGAGGGATACGTCGGAGCGATCCTCGTCAACAGCACGGTGGGCGCCGGGCTCGGCGCCCTCTGGACCCTCTATGCCGGCCCGGTTTCCGACGTCACGTGGCGCACGGGATCCCTGATGGCGACCATCATCGCCGTGCTGGCACCGCTGGGCGACCTGGCCATCTCGATGGTCAAACGGGAAGCCGACGTTGAGGACAGTGGGAGGTTGCTGCCGGGGCATGGGGGGATGCTGGACCGACTCGACACCGTTCTCTTCGCGGCCGTGATTGCTCACACGTACTTGCTCTGTTTCGTCATCTGAGGCTGGCAGCAGGCCTGAAAAAGGGAGATCAAAGTCCAATGGAACGAGAAAGGTCAGTCCGGGACATCTATCATAAGGGCGTCATCTTCTGTAAGCCGGAGACCCCAGTGCAGGAGGTGGTACGGGTCATGGCCGACACAGAGATCCACGCCATCATGGTAGCCGAGAGGGAGGGCGATCCGCCGGTCGGCGTCGTCTCGCACATGGATACCATGGCGCACTACGGTGAGGATCTCACGGCCATCGAGGCCCGGGATATCATGACATCGTCCGTTATCAGCGTGTCGGAACGAGCCACAGTCAAGGAGGCAGCCGAACGACTGCTCAAGAGCGACATCCATCGCCTCCTGGTCGTCGACGACGACGACACCCCCCTGGGCATCCTCTCGACCACCGATATCATTCGGGAGATGCGGGGCGCGCGCTGGGTCTGGTACTTGGACTAAGCCTGATACGACTGTCCCACAGAGCGAAGGAGACCTATGGACGACCAGATCATCACTATAGAGCGCCATATCGTCGAGCAGGAGCGGGCGTTCCCCCAGGCTACCGGTGTCTTCTCCGGCCTCCTCTACGACATCGCCCTGGCTGGCAAGATCATCGCCCGGGAGATGTCGCGTGCCGGCCTGGTCGACATCCTGGGGACTGCCGGCGAGATCAACGTCCAGGGCGAAGAACAGATGAAGCTTGACGTCTTCGCCGATGAGGTGATCATCCGCATGAATTCCTTCACCGGTCGCCTAGCCGTCATGGCCTCCGAGGAGCGTAGAGCCCCAATCCACATTCCCGACGGGTATCAAACAGGCAAGTACGTCCTCGTCTTCGATCCTCTCGATGGTTCCTCCAACATCGACGTCAACGCCACCGTGGGCACGGTATTCGCTATCTATCGGCGCCGCAGCGAGGAGGGGCCGGGAACCGTCGAGGATTGCCTTCAGCGGGGCCGAGACATCGCAGCCGCAGGCTACGTGATCTATGGCTCCAGCACGATGATGGTCTATACTACCGGTCAGGGTGTCCACGGCTTCACGTTGGATCCAAGCCTGGGCGAGTTCCTCCTGTCCCATCCGGATATTCGCCTCCCTGAGGAGCCCCAGTACTACAGCGCCAACCACGCGTATGACAAATTCCGCTCGGAGGGGGTGCGCCGCTTCACCCGCTGGCTCCAAGGAATGGACGAGGAGGACGAACGCGAGCCGCTGTCCGAGCGATACATCGGCGCCCTGGTGGCGGACTTCCACCGGAACCTGCTGGAGGGCGGGATCTTCTACTATCCCGCCGACAGCCGGTACCCGGAGGGGAAGATGAGGCTGGTCTACGAGGCGAATCCTCTGGCCTTCATCGTCGAGCAGGCCGGCGGCAGGGCTTCCACTGGCGAAAGCTCGGTTCTGGACATGAAGCCCAGTGATCTCCATCAACGCACGCCGCTATTCATCGGCAACAGCGAGCTGGTGGGGAAAGCGGAGGCATTCATCCACCGCTTCGACCGGTGAGTGGATCCAACAGGCTTTTCTAGCAGCCCCGTGTGCAGGCACGAACCGTGGCGAGCGCACACCTGGCCCAGAAGCTTCTCAGGCCTGGTCGCTCTTCTGGCCGCCCGGCCTCATAAAACTCACGCAGAGATGCATCAAGCACGTAGCAGATCTACGCACAAGCACACGCAACAACAGGAGAAAGCAGAGTGAACGAACAAGTGAACCTAGTCAACCTGCAGGATAGGACGATGGATGACCTTCGAGAGATGGCCCGAGAATGGGACGTCTCCGGCTACAGCGGGCTCAACAAGAACGACCTCATCATGCGCCTGCTGCAGGCCAAGACCGAACAGGAAGGCCTCATCTTCGGCGGGGGCGTTCTGGACGTCATCGACGAGAGCAAGGGCTACCTCCGTCCGGAGGAGTACCGGCCCAGCCCCAACGACATCTACGTCTCGTCCTCGCAGATTCACCGCTTTGGGCTCCGCACGGGCGATCTCGTCCTGGGCCAGATCCGGCCTCCGAAGGAGAATGAGCGGTACTACAGCCTCTTGCGGGTCGAGGCGGTCAACGGGGGCAACCCGGAAAAGGCCAAGCATCGTCCCCGCTTCGAATCCCTCACGCCCATTTTCCCCGAGGAACGCTTCATGCTGGAGCTGCCGCGGGGCAACACAACCACGCGTCTGATCAGCATGATCTCGCCCATCGGCAAGGGGCAGCGGGGGCTCATCGTCTCACCGCCCAAGGCCGGCAAGACGACGGTGCTCAAGCACATCGCCAACGGGATCACCAGCAGCCATCCAGAGGTGAAACTGATGGTCGCTCTTATCGGCGAGCGACCCGAGGAGGTCACCGACATGGCCCGCTCCGTGGATTCCGACGTCGAGGTGATCAGCTCTACCTTCGACGAGCACGCGCGGAACCACGCCCAGGTCGCCGAGACAGCCCTGGCACGCGCGAAGCGCCTCGTCGAGGAGGGCAACGACGTGGCCATTCTCCTCGACAGCATCACGCGCCTCTCTCGCGCCTACAACCTGGTGGTTCAGCCCAGCGGACGCACCCTGTCCGGCGGCCTCGATCCCGCGGCTCTCTACCCGCCCAAACACTTCTTCGGCGCGGCAAGAAACCTCGAGGATGGCGGCAGTCTCACGGTGGTCGCGACATGTCTCGTGGACACGGGCAGCCGCATGGACGATATGATCTACGAGGAGTTCAAGGGTACCGGCAACATGGAGCTCCACTTGAGCCGCCGGCTCCAGGAGCGTCGCATCTTCCCGGCCTTTGATATCGAAAGATCAGGAACCCGGCGCGAGGAGCTCTTGCTGGACGACCGGACGCGCCAGAAGATCTGGTTCATGCGCCAGCGATTCCTGGACTCCCAGTCCTCGGGCTACACAAAGGCCCAGGCCATGGAGGAGCTGCTCCAGGTCCTGAAGGGCACCAAGAGCAACGAGGAGTTCCTGAACTTGTTCGCCGAGTAGCGCCGCGAGACGGCTAGCCAAGCCGCGCTCACGTTAGTTCTTGCTGATCGCCACGACGCGGGCCGGGCTCTCGGGCGCGGAGGCCCGGCTTCAGGCTACGTTGAGAAGTGTTTTCTGCATCACGAAGCGCCGCACAACGTCGCCGACTTCATGGGGCTGTTCCAGCATGACCATGTGACCCGCCCCGTCCACGACGACCAGATCGGCTCCTGGGATCCGCTCGGCCAAGAAATGGCTGTACTTCACGGGGGTGAGCCGATCCTCAGAGCCGACGACTACCAGGGTCGGCACCGTGATCTCATCGACCCGGCCGGTCACGTCGAAACGGTCACACGCCTGGAAGTCGCTGTACAGGACCCCGGCGCCTGTCTCCTTCAGCGCCTTCCGTCCCATGACTTTGAGCTTGGCGTCAGTAGACGGCGACCATGCGTAGTCAGTGATCAACTCGACAGCGCCGTCGAAGTCCTTCCGCATGCCTTCAAGGATTGCTGGCGCCACTCTCAGCTTCGCGCCCGTGCCCACCAGGACCAGGGCGGCAACCCGCGCCGGTTCGGCGAGGGCCAACTGTTGCGCCACCGCCCCACCCATCGAGTGTCCCGCCACCGCCGGGGAGACGATGCCTACCCTCCCCAGGAAGTCAACTACGGAAGACGCGTAGCCCTCGATCGTCTCGCGACCAGAACCCTGAGAACGGCCGTGGCCCGGTAGATCCAGGCTGTAGACCGTTGCACCCTCCATGCGCCGAAGCTGGGCCGGCCAATGGAGACGCGATCCTCCAGCGCCGTGGATCAGCACCAGGTCTGGGCCCCCGTCCGGCCCCTTGGCGCTGGTGTAGAACAGTCTCTGTTCACGGGTCTCAACGTATGGCATTCAGACAGATGCCTTCACGAACAGACCTATCCCTTTCGCTCTAATCCGGAGGTCGGTAGGGTATTGAGCGTCCTTCCCTGGAGAGCCATCCGCATCGCGGTCCGATCATCCCATGGGTACTCAGTCTCCCCGAAGCACATGCTCTGCTCGTGCCCTTTTCCACACGCGATGACCACCTCGCCAGGGCGCGCCATGTCGCAACCTCGCAGGATCGCCTCGCCCCGATCGCGGACCAGAAACAAGTCGACGCCCCCACGCTTCCCTTCGGCCTCCGCCGCCCGCGCGCTCTCCCTCATGATCGCCTCCAGGGACTCGGTCCGGGGATCCTCTGCGGTGAGGATAACGACGTCAGCCAGCTGCCCGGCGACCCGCCCCATGAGACGCCGCTTCTCTCGATCCCGCAGTCCAGCGCTCCCGAAGACAACGATCACACGCTGCTCTCCCGCCATCTCACGAGCGGCCTGCAACGCCTCACGCAGGGCATTGGGTGTGTGTGCAAAATCCACGAGAGCCAGGAACGCCTGACCCTCGTTGATCGGCTCCATCCTCCCAGGAACGCCAGTGACGGAGGCGACACCCTCGCCAATCGACTCCGGCGAGATGCCCAGCCCGATCCCCACCGACGCGGCAGCCAGGATGTTGGCCACGTTGTATGCCCCAACCAGGCCGGTTTCAACGGTCACCGATCCTGCCGGCGTGCAAAGCTCGAACTGAGAACCTTCTCTCTCGAGTCGGAGATGCCGGGCAGTCACATCGGCGGATCCGGTCACCGAGTAGGTGATCTGCCCATCAACCTCGTAGTCCCTCAAATACCTATAGGAGTCGTCATCCCGGTTCAATACCGCGAGCTTCGGCACGCCGGGCTTCCGAAATGACTGCGACAGCCCGTCGAAGAGGCTTGCCTTGGCCTCCCTGTATGCCTGCAAAGACCCGTGATAATCCAGATGCTCGTGGGTAATGTTTGTAACCACCGCCACATCGAAAGCGCACCCGGCTACTCGGTGCTGTGCCAACCCGTGCGACGTCACCTCCAGCACTGCGTGCGTCGCTCCATTCTCCACCATCTGGGCCAGGTGGTGCTGAATCACTGATGGATCCGGCGTGGTGGTGTGCAGGCCCGTGTCCGCGGCCTCCCAGCCGCCGCCCCTGCCCTCGCCCGAGGGGATGAGCGCCCTGACGGTGCTGATCATCCCCGCAGCAATGCCTGCCGCATGCAGCACCGCTCGAATCAGACTCACCGTGGTCGTCTTACCGTCCGTCCCCGTCACACCGATGAGGGTCAAATCCCGAGAAGGCAGTCCCTCCCAGAGCGCCGCGCACCAGGCCCACGCCTTGCGAGCATCCGCAACCTGCACGTAGGCAAACTCACGGCCAGCCTCACGAACCACGACCTCTGGAGGTCTCTCACCTACGACAGCCGCTGCCCCCGCGCTCACCGCCCGACCGATGAACTGGTGTCCATCCACGTGAACACCCGGAATCGCGACGAAGAGGTCACCCGGCTCCACACGCCGCGAATCGGCGCAGATACCTTTGATGACGACATCCTCGCCGACGTGCGTCAAGACCTTGGGAATAAGACGTATGAGTTGAGAGAGGGTCATAGGCTTCTTCTGAATGACTACACGAATAATATCCGCGTCACCCTCCGGCCCACTTAGAGCGGTCCAACGCTATGCAGGACTGCAATCCGGAGCGAGACCCCGCGGGGGCAAGCAAGGCGAACATCCTAATCCTCCACCATGGGTCCCATGGCCGCCGAGCAGCCCCCTCTCCACCACATCGCAAAGAGTCCGTCCAGCACCCGGCGAGTGTGCGCGCGTGGGCGGCCTAGATGTCCACGCCCCCGTCCTCTCCCTCCCCCACCCGGCCGAGGGCGTGTCAACGGCG
>Ga0180430_10001737_pt1 | contig 20691 bp, 20 predicted proteins | sample SS_ome_9_FD_132999 | JGI IMG/M metagenome (GOLD analysis project Ga0180430, IMG submission 132999) | Hypersaline lake sediment archaeal communities from the Salton Sea, California, USA - SS_1_S_2 metaG | ecosystem: Environmental > Aquatic > Non-marine Saline and Alkaline > Hypersaline >... | reverse complement strand
TGGCTGTCGGTGGAACCGACCAGCCCGAATTTGTAGGGGTTGGTCCCGTGGCGCTGCTCCAGCAGGAGGCCGTTCTTCAGCGCCTCCCTGGCGTACTCGTACTGGAGCATTCCCTGGCTTTTGGCTTCGGAAAGGTCGAGGTTGCCCACGTCCCAGGTCTCGTAGTCGGCGAAGGCGTCGTCCGGCGACAGGAAAGGATGGGCCTCGCCGTCGCCCTTGATCTGGGTGATTTCGTACATGGGCTCCCACTTGGCGCGCAGGCGCGTATAGACCGGGTCGATGGCCTTGCCGGTGTACTGGGCGTCCACCGGGAACATAATGCCGTTGGAGAGGTTGCCGTTATGGGCAAGCGCCAGGGCCGAGCCGCCGGTTTTTTCCTCGTAGTTCTCCAGCCAGGCATACAGGTCCAGCGGATCGGTGGAGCCGATGGGCGCCTGGGTCGTGTAGGGCACGATCTGCCCGGTCTTGTCCGCCCCGTCCCGGAAGATCACGTTGCGGTGCAGGTTGTTGCCGCTGACCAGGGAGGTCCACTCGAAGCCGATGAGGGTGGTGAAACGACCGGGGTCGTTGTAGTGCTCGGCGGCGTCGATGACCTTTTCCCAAATCGATTGATAGGTCTTGCCGCCCGGCGAGTACTCCGCCATCATCTCCGGGTCGATTTTTCCCTGGGAAAACGTGCCGATCAGGTCGAGGGCGGCGGCCGCCGAGGCTTCGCCTCCTTTCTGCAGCCCCTCGTACCACTTCTTGCCTTGCTCGAAGCCGATGACCTCCGGCTTGCCTGCGGCAAGATCGTTGACGAACCCCATGCCGTCGGAGTGGTCGGCGATCACCAGCCAGTCCAGAGGTCGTCCGAGCTTGGCCGGCTGGCCGCTGGAGGCCATGACCTCCTCGCCGCGGGCGAAGCGGTAGGCTTCTTCAAGCCCGAGGCGGCAGCCGAAGAGCCCTGCGTCCATGGACAATGCGGTGTGCAGGTGGGTGTCCCCCCAGAAGACGCGGCTCGGGAAGCTGCGCTTGGCATAGGGGGAGTAAGCCTTGCCGGGATAAAGGTCCGACAGAGACTCCTCGGCGGGGACGAACTGCGCCAAGCCATAGCCGGGCGACAGCAGGAGCGCGGCGGCCAACAGGGCCGCTGCCGCGAACGATTTGCGCCGGTTTCGGATTGGACGATTCATCATGGTTCTCCCTTCCTAATGGATGGTGTTTTTGGTTCTATCCCTTATCGGGCGCGTACCAGATCGGTGAGGTGTAGGCCCGCTCCTGGTGGGTCGGGGGCACGTCTTCCGGCAAATCCACCCCGAAGAACGCCGCGTCGTAGGTGGTCCAGCGCGGCGTGGGGATTTCCAGCACACGCACGTAGTAGAACGCCCGCTGATCGGGATCGAACTCCGGATCCTTCCAGTAGGCCATCATCAGGGCGTCGCCGATGCTGTTGGTATAGGTGGCCTTCTCAATGTCGACGGTGTTGCCCACGGGCTCCTTGCAGCGGCCGTCCTTGCCGATGGTTCGACCGTCCGACACAGCCACGTCGAAGATCTTCTCATGGGTTTTTCCATCCTTGTCCAGCCAGCCCTTGACGACCTGCACACGGTCCAGGTTGGCGCCGTCCACGTCGCGCAGGGCCCGGACCATGAAGGCGGGCGACTTGCCCTCGGGGGCCTTGCGCAAATCCCCGCCCATGGGCACGCCGCGCGCGTAGCCGGTCTCGGCAAAGTCCGGGCGCTGCACCTCGTCCGGCTCGAAATCCCATCCGGCAAAGACCCGCACCGTTATGCGCGTGCCGGTGGTGGCGTAGACCTCCTTGCGGTTCAGGGCGTCCCACAATGCCTCGCGGGTGTTGTCGCTCGCCCAGACCGCCGCCAGGCCCGCGCCCAGCGTCTGAAAGTGACGAATGGTGATGTCCGGCCCACCGGGCTGCTGACGCATGCCGGTGACCGGTTCCTGGAAACGTTCTTCTCTGGCTGAAGGCTCGGCCATCGGCGCCTTTCCGAAGTTGTTGTTCTCCTCGGTGGTTGCCAGTCCCGTGTGGCTGTCGGTGGAGCCGATCATGCCGAACTTGAAGGGGTTGGCGCCCAGTTCCTGCTCGTACTGGAGACCGCGCTTCAAGGCTTCCCGGGCGTACTCGCGCGGCAGCATCTCCTGAGTCTTGGGCTCGGCGCCGAAACTGCCCTTGTCCCAGGTGCCGTAGTCGGCAAATTCGTCGTTGGGCGAGAGAAACGGGTGGGCCTCGCCGTCGCCCTTCATCTGGGTGACCTCGTAGATCGGCTCCCAGCGCATGCGGCGCTCGGCATAGTCGAGGTTCAAATCCTTCTTGTCGGTCAAGGTGACGTCGTCGAACATGAGCCCGTTGGAAAGATTGCCGTTGTGAGGGATGGCCAGCACCTGTCCGCCGGTCTTTTCCTCGTAGGCCTGCATCCAGTCCCACAGGTCTTCGGGATCGGTCGAGTCGTAGTTGGAAAACGGTAAAACCTGATCAGCCTCGTCCTTGCCGTCGCGGAAGATGACGTTGCGGTGCAGGTTGTTGCCGCCCGGGCTCGACGTCCACTCGAAGCCGATCAGAGCCGTGAACTTGCCCGGCTCGTTGAATTTTTCGGCGGACGCGGTGATCCGCTCCCACACCGTGCGGGTCAGCGCCTCGTTGCCGGCGAGCGGATCTTTGCGGGTCTCCATGCCCTCACCCCACAGCTTATAGGCTTCCAGGTATTTTCCCGTATAGACGAGATCGCTGATTCTTTTGCCGAAATCGGTCTTCAGGAGATCCGGGTTCTTTTCGGCGATCATGGGCGCAAGCCCCAGGTTCTCCGCGTGGTCGGCCACCACGAGAAAATCCATGGGCCGCTGGAGCCGGGCGCGCACGCCCGTGCTGGAGACGACCATCTCCCCGCGGGCAAAACGGTAGGCCTCGTCCGGGCCGAGCTTGCAGCCGATCATGCCCGCGTCGGTGGAATAGGAGGTGTGCAAGTGCGTATCGCCCCAGAAAACGCGCTGGGGATAGCCGATATTCAGGTAGGGCGAGTACTCCTTCCCGCCGATGTGGCCGTCCTCCGACGGCTCGTACCCGTAGGGGGCGGAGGTCTCGGCGCACACGAACGCGGCCGCCGCCAGCGTCACGAAAGCAGCCATGACAAGTTTGATGGTTATATTCTTGATCATTATTTCATAACTCCTTCATAAAAAGCTTTTTCAAAAATTAGATGACATTATATTATTTACTTTATAAATTCTCTTCTTAATGTTCAAAAAGATACTGCAGGATCTCCTCTTCGAGATCCTGCAGCAAAGTCTCGTAATCTCTCTTTCGGGCAGGTGCGTCTTCCAATGCCGATTGGCGCCATCTCTCCAACGCATCGCAACAGTTCCCGAAGTCTTCACAAATGGTTTGAAAGGTTCCATCCTCGCGATAGAGCCTTTTAATGATCATCTCGTGAGCGGGAAAGCGTCTCACAACTTTGAGAAGATGCATTTTGACGACGGTCATGCTATCTCCTTGGATTACGAATGCCGCAATTGGGACCAATAGCATGAATGCGATGAATCCAGGGCGATGGAACGACGAAGCGGCGGTTTCCGCATGGGACGTGGAGTGAGCTCTTGTGGTCCCGGGACGGGGGAATGCAGCGGGAGAATAAGATTCCAGCTTGCCTTTTTCTCCCGCTTGCAGGTTCGAAGCCTAACGACTGCCATTCACTTACAGCAGCCTACCGGCTTCCTGCTTCATATCCCTCCCGGTAGGCTCGTCTCTTGGCCTTTTCGTGCTCCCCGTACAGAAAGCCGCCGGCCGCACCGGCGGCCCCTCCAATGGCTGCTCCCAGGCCGGCGTTGCCCCCGGATATGGCCCCGATAGCGGCGCCCCCCGCCGCACCCATGGCACCTCCGCTAAGCGTTCGCTGCTGAGTTTCCGACATTCCCGCGCATCCAGCCAACGCCAGGCTCACGATCAAAACAGCCGACAAGAGAATTCTGGTCATTTCATCCTCCTTCAAATTCTTTTTTGTCATTCCTTGCAGGGCCACGTTTCCATCAGAAACCTGAATTCGGTTTCCACGGGCAGCTCATTCATGTACTGGGGGTGGGCCTTGGCCCAATCCACGAACATTTGCACAGCTTCCGTCCGCGGCATAGGCGGTTCGGGAAAGCAGACCAGTTTCTCGTTTTCAAAATTCGAGCTCCACGCCGCGTAGTAATGAACGGCTCCCACCAGATAGCCATGGCAGAAATGGATTGCTCGTTCGTAAAGTGGATCCTCGGGAGTGGCCGAGCACAGATCAATGAGGGATTGCGTGGTTTCCACCCTGAAATCCGTCGGATCCGCCGCCAGGGTCAGGCTCGGCAGCAAAAGGACCATTGCCAACAACAAACCCATCGATCTTCTTTTCATGACATTTATCCTCCTTTCAGATGTATATTTTCTCATTTCCGCTTGGCTTCGAAAACTTCGAGCAAACCATCGTTTGGATTATCAATACAGTGATCAATAATCTCATCGGTGCTTTTCGCCAATTCAGGTCCATCGAAAAGAGTGTTTTTTTTCATTCCGCTTATAAATCCATGATAGAAGATGATTGTGAACTCTCTTTCTTTGCCCGCCATTCTAAGGAGCCCTCTGCAATCCTGATCTTTCATTTCCACCACAAAATCCCCTTTGGCTTTCTCCTCGCTAAGGGCAGGCAGAGCGGTTGCCGTAATCACAAATGCAAGAACAGCAAGAACAAACATAACGTTACGATACATTTCCATAACCTCCCTTGAAAACAGTTCAGTTTTTCCATTCCGCACGCATGCGCCTATGGCCTGCGCATACAATCGTTGTATGCCCTGTCGTAGTGATGTGACCAATCGTGGGAGCGTCGCGCACCTCCGGCAACGGCCCCTACTCCGGCACCGATCCCGGCCCCTCGCCCCGCACTTCTGCCGCCACCTACGATGCCGCCAATAATGGCACCCCCGGCAGCTCCCCGCGCGGCTCCGCCCAGGGCTCCGCCACGTGAACTGTAGGCACTGTTGCGATCCGCAACATCTCGGGCATAGTTGGCGCAGTAGGAGGAATCGGCACCGATCCCCACCTCCCCCACAGACATCACGACTGCAAGAACAGCCGTCGCCATAAGCCAAGGAATCCAGCATTTTTTACTCAAAGCCATCTTTCACCTCCCTCTGGGTTTGTAAGCCGTTTCGAAATATCATTCGTGGTATGAGTAGCCTTTCTTCATTGTCGAAGGGGCAGTGACCGCGGATGAACCGGGACTTTGAAAATGTGTTGGAACATGACGGACGAGCATCGAAAGGCGAATTTGAGAAGTCGGCTACCGTTTGCAGCAGCTTCGAATACACCTTAGCCATTCTTGGGTTGCTCGATAACCTGCTTTAGGATAAAAATATCCTAAATACCGAATTCATTTAGGACGCCTTCGGGATTCGGGCATTCCGGTCTCCCGGGCTCACAGCGAGAGCGCGATGAGCGACAAAGAGAGCTTTCCGGCCGTTCATGAGGATCACAGCTCTGAACCGGCCGCCCAGAAGGTCCGATTGCAGCTGCAACGGATTCTGGCCAGTCCCGAGTTCAGGGCTACGCAGTCGCAGCGGGCGATGCTGGAATTCGTCGTCTCGGAGACCCTTGCCGGAAAAGCTCATGAGATCAAAGGCTTCACAGTAGCCACCCGAGTGTTCGGCAGAAACGAAGACTTCGATCAGGCCACGGATCCCATCGTCAGCATTCAGGCCAACAAGCTGCGCCGGGGGCTGGAGCGCTACTACCTGCTTGCCGGCCGGCGGGACCCGGTGCGCATGGAGATCCCCAAGGGCACCTACGTGCCGAGGTTCACCCTGCAACCTCCTCAAACGAATGACATTCCGGCCAAAGTCGAGGCTTTGAAAAGCGAGTCGCAGGATTCATGGCCGGCGGTGCTGGTTCATCCATTGCGGAATCTGAGCGCCGATCCCGAGCTGGATTATCTGGCCGTGGGATTGGCTACGGAGCTGGCGGTCGAGCTCAGTCGCTATCAGGAAATCCGGGTGCTGATTAAGCGCCAAGAGAGCGGCAAGCCCGAGGACCCGGCCCAAGTGGCTCGTTTTCTCATAATCGGCAGTATCAGAAAGGACATTTCGGGTATCAAGATCACGGTCCAGCTCGTTTGCTCGAAAACCGGGATGCAGCTTTGGGCGGAGACGTTTTATTGCAGCATGGATGAAGCCCATTGGGGTGCCTTGGAGGAGAATGTCGCACAGAAGGTTGTCGCCAAGATCGCCTGCGAGGCCGGGGTCATTTCAAAGGTCTTGGCCCTCGAGTCGAAGAACAAGCCGCCCCTTGAGTTGAAGGCTCGCGAAGCCATTTTGCGATATTACGAATTCAACTGGGCCATGACCCCGGAAAATCTTGTGCGGGCTTGGGAGGCGCTGGAGCGTGCCGTCGTCGTCGAACCGGAATGCGCACTGGCCTGGGCGATGCTTGGCCGTGTCCACGCAACGAATCGCAGCCTGGAGCTCATGGACCTGGGGAGCACCCTGGAAAAGGCTCGGGAGTGTGCGGAGAAGGGCGTCAAACTGGCTCCCGATAATCAAGTGGCCCGGCTCATTCTGGCTTTTGTGCTCATGCTCCAGGACGAGGTGAACGGCGCCTTGGCTGAAACCGAGCGGGCGCTGGCCTTGAATCCCAATTCATTGCTTTACCTGGATGCTATCGGCTATTTGCTGACGCTGCTTGGCGACCGGGAACGAGGTCCGAGGCTCATGAGTGCCGTGATGGAATTCAATCCCTATCACAATCATATCTGTCACCATGCCATGTGGGTGTACTATTTCGAGAATGAGCAGTACGAGCAGGCCTATCTGGAAACGCTCAACTTCAGAGAGCCTTCGTTGTTTTGGGAGCCTCTCCTGCGAGCGTGCAGTTTTTGCTGTATGGGAAGAATCGAAGATGGCAAACGGAGCGTAGGCGATCTCCTGAATCTCAAGCCCGATTATCACCTTCGGGGCCGCGAATTGATGGGATATTACATCAAATCCGAGGACACCAGGAGCCGAATGCTGGAAGGACTGCAACGCTGCGGCCTGACAGTGGAATGAAGTTCTGCTTGCCCTCATTGTCTAGATAAATTTTATGAGAAATCAAGCTTCGGTTTTTCGAATCGCTTGTTCTTCGTTCCCTCCGGGCAGGCCGACTTTGGAAAGGCCCGTGCGGACGGGGCACTGCCCGGTGATGAAGGCCGATCTCCCGGCCGTGCAGCTCTGTTCCGCGTAATAATCCGTGAACATCATGCCTTCGTTGGCGATGCGGTCGAGGTTGGGCGTCTGGTAGTCCACAAGCCCCCGGCTGTACGCACTGACGTTGTGGACACCCACATCGTCGGACATGATGACCAGGATGTTGGGCTTGTCGGTTCCGGTTTCCTGCGCCGGGACGGCAGGGGCGCACAGCGCCCAGGCCATCGCCGTTATCGCGAGCAACACCATGATTCTTTCTTTTTTCATCTTTCTCTGCTTGGAAATAAGGTAAAGAAAACCGTCGTCCATGATGCCTTTTCGCCCACCTCCCTTCAGTGATCGCTTTCCGTGCGTTGCAAAAAGCCAGCACTAGGGACCCTTCGAGCTTCAAAGCCGTTCGCTCCCCGCAATCTCTTCCAGCGGAGCCCCCCGGGCCCCCGAAGGGGGCTTGACGCCCGTGCAGGCCGCAAGGGTCGAGGCGATATCCACGGGATGAACCGGCCGGAGGACCTTGCGTGCCGGGATGTTCATGCCCGCGAAGACGATGGGTACGTAGGTGTCGTAGGCCCAGGGCGATCCGTGAATGGTGCACAGGGGGACCGACTCTTCGCTGTACAGGAACCAGTAGGGCTCCTGGACCAGATAGATGTCTCCCGAGCGCTTGGGATGGAAGTTCCGCCGGATTTGCTCGACAACGGGCGCTTCCGGCAGAGCCCCCGCCCGCAGGTCGCCGCCTGAAACCGCCAGGGCGATGCCGTCGAGCTTCATCAGCTCTTCCGCCAGCGCGTCCTCGATCTCGTTGAAATCCAGGCCCTTTTCCCGGATGACCCCATGATCCAGGTAGATGTAGGGGTGCTTGTACATCTTGACGAGCTCCCTGGCAATGCCGAAACGGGCCTTGAGGGCCTCCAGAGCCGGCTCGGCGTCGAAGGTGGAAGGCGTCAAACGACCCACCGCCATGCCGAGGCTCGCCATGTATTCCGGGGCTTCGGGCGCGCCGTGGTCCGCCGACAAGACCATGAGGGTGTTCTTCAGGCCGACCTTGCGATCCACGTAGGCAAACAGATCGGCCAGGGTCCGGTCGAGGCGCAACATGTTGTCCTCGCTCTCCAGGCTGGCGATGCCGAAGACGTGGCCCACGTAATCCGTGGAGGAAAAACTGATGGAGAGGTAGTCGGGGACCTCGTCCTGTCCGAGTCGCTCGTTTTCGATGAGGCTCTTGGCGAAGTCGAGGGTGAGCTCGTCGCCCACGGGACTCAACGTCAGCAGGGTATAGAAAAGCTTGTCGTCCTTCGTGCCGAAGGGATGGGGAAAAACGCGGCCGTAACCCGGCAGGGCCGTCTCGTAAGGGCGATCGTCCATGTCCCCGTAGACGTACTTGCCACGATCCTCCAGCAGGTCCCAGGATTTTCCATCGTAAGCGTCGGCCGGCCTCCTTTCGTTCCATTCATTCACCCATTGTGGGTATTTTTCATAATAATAGGAGCTGCTGACGAATCCACCCGTTTTTTTGGAAAACCAGAAAGCCTTGCCCGCATGCCCGGCCAGGGGAATGGCCCCCCGGTCCTTGACGGACACGCCGAAGATTTTCGCTCGTCCGGCAGTGCCCACGGCCAGCTCGTCGCTGAAGGTGGAAGTCAGTATGGCACGGGGAGAACGGCCGTCGCTTTGGGCTGCGGCCTGGGTGGCGTCGATTTCCGATTCTTTGTCCACGCCGCCCCGGGAACCGATCAATTCGTAGGCAGAGTCTTCGACGGCGTATCCCAGCTCTCCGGTTTCGCGGTCCATCCAGACATTGGCCACCATGCCGTGGGCCGAAGGGAACGCCCCCGTGGCCAGCACGGCATGGCCGACGACGGTTTCCAAATTGCTGTGCTGATAGTGGGCGTTGGAATACCAAGTCCCCTTTTCCAAAAGATAGCGGAAACCCCCTTGCCCGTAGCGTTGGGCGAAGCGGCCCGGCAGGTCCCCGCGCAACTGGTCCACGGTGATTTGAAGGACGAGCTTCGGAGCAGGGTCCGCCGTTTCGGCCAAAGCCACCGATCCGAACATCGCGACCGCCATCAACGCAGCTGACAAACTCGCAATTTTCATGATTTTCTCCATAATGGTTTTTCAATTCGTCGGATTCATGAAAGGCAAAGCGTACGCTCTTCTTTTCGCCTTCGATGGCCTCGATGCCCGGCGGTGCCTTCTCAAAGCCGCGGCAAGGGCGTCGCCTTCCCATCTCTTCTCGCGGTCCAGAAACGCTTCCTGCAAATCCGACAGTGCCCTTTTGAGCCCGGGATCCCAATGGTGCTTCAGGAAACGGTCGATGGTCGGGGCTCGGTCTCCGGCCATGGCCCGATCCAGCCAGTGCATCAGCTCATTGTACGCCGAGACGGGGTCTCCCCGCCTGGCGGCTCGAAGCAGGCGGGAAAAGCTCGCGGCCTCGGAATTCCGCCGCTTCAGCCTCCATTCGCGCCGTCCATCCTGCAAAAGACGGCGAAATTTCATGAACACGGCTGCCGCAAGGATCAGCCCGAGGGCCCCCGGTACCAGGATGGTCCGCACCGAGGGAGAATCAGATTCTTTCGAGCCGGAGACATCGATCCCGGGAACGGCGGCGGGGGCGACCTTCAATGGGACTTCCGGCAGTTCGATGGTTTCCAGAACCTCCGTTTCGATGTTCCACCAGGAAAAAACAACACGGGGAAAGGTGACGGCTCCCTCTCGTTGGCAGACGTAGGTCACCGTGTCTATGCGCTCGCCCGTGAAATGGCCGCGCTCGGCCTTGTCGCGGACAACGGGTGTTTTCCCGTAAACGCCAACCCCGGCAATGCGGGCTTCGGGTATAGGCGGAAACGCCATGCCGGGGATGTCCGGCGCATTGAAGGTGACGGTTCGCGTGAATGCGTCGCCCACCTTTGCCTCCACCGGTTCGGGGCTCCAGTCCTCCTTCACCGACAATTGTCTTGCGCTCACCACCCATGCCGATTCCTCAACCCCGGGGGGCATTTTGGCTTGGAAATGAAATCCCGGAGTCTGAACGGTATGCTCCACGGCCTCGCTTCCCTCGGGCCCGGTCACGCCGAACCGGACGGTGAACCGCGGGATGGCGGTCTTGCCGGCTCTTTGAGGGAAAGCGGCGAATTCGTGTCTCTGCACACTGTACTCGCCGCCGTCCATGGTTTCCGAGGACACCAAAGGCCGACCGGGTATTTTCATCAACAGCACGCCCGGAGCTTGGGGCAGGTCGAACGCGGGCGTGCCGGAAAAGAAAGCGGGGCTGAGCAAATCGATGTGAAAGACGACCCGCTGTCCCACCCAGAAAGCTTCCTCGCGGGTGAAATCCAGGCGTATGCGGTCGGCCTCCGCCGCATGGGAAGCCAAGGGCGTCGAGATCAGAAGCATCAACACCGCAAAGCGTTTCCAACAACCCATTGCGCTCCTTTTGGTTTTCCGGGACCCGGCCCCCGGTTTCAACGGTCCCTCTTCTCGTTGGCGTGTTGATGGGCGAACTTCGATCTGAGAAAGTCCGCCGGGCTGGTTTGCACGCGCCGCAGCCACAGCTCTCTCAACTGCTCGTCGGACAGGGGTTGTTCACGGTCCTCCCGGACGACTTTCTCGCCATCGGATCCGCTGTCGCCGTTTTCGCTCAAAACGATCTCGTCGGCGCCCAGCATTCCGCCGGTCATGTCCCCGCCCTGGACTTCCATGCGTTGCGCCCGGATACGCGCGATTTCACGGTTTTCCTCCGCCTCCTTCCAGTGGGGGCGTCTCTCCAGAGCCCGGTCGTAAGCCGAAACGGCGTCCAGGTACTTTCCGAGCATCACGAGGGAATTTCCCCTGTTGAAATGGGCATCGGCCAGGTCCGCCGGCGAAAAGGCCGCAGCAGCCGCCTCGAATTCCCCGGCTCGATAGAGCGCCGTTCCCCGACGGAGAGGATCGGTGAACTTCCGGGCGGCTTCGCCGTACTCCCCCGAGCGCATCAACCGCTGCCCTTTCTGGTCCGAGGTCAGCCATAACCCGGAGTCGCATCCCCAAAGGGAGGTTGCCAATACGAAGAGAACAGCCATGCGTCTCATAAGCGCCTTTCCCGTTCCCGGGGGACGACCCAACAGGGAATCATCGAACGGATTCAACGGTCAGCCGTACCGAAGCCCCCATCCCCGCCGGAACCACATCAGCGCCGACAGGGCGATGACGGGGACAAGCCAGTAGCCCGAGTCCTCCCAGCGAGAGGCCTCCCGCATCTGATCGGACGCCGCCAGGCTTCTTTCAATGCGCGAGGCTATCCGTTCCACATCCCGTTCGTCGGGGGTGACGATGGACAGGCTTCCCCCCAGGCTCTTGGCTGCCGTTTCAAAGAGCTTCCTGTCCAAGGCCGGAGCCGGAGGGCTTCCCGGGGGATCGGGGGTGGCCGTGGCCAGGAAATGAACCGGAAAATCCTTGCGTTCTTGTCGATGGGTCAAAGCGTTCCATTGATTCGAATCGATGCCGTCCGCGATCGAAAGGACGGAACCGGTGAGCCCCGATTTTTCCAGGCGCTCCTCCGCCAACTCGACGGCATCCGCCAAAGCATCCCCCTCGGCGGGCATGACGTCCGGAGAAAGCTCGGCGGCGAAGGCCTCTATGATGCCGCCGTCTCTTGTCAGCGGCACCACCAGATGGGCGCTTCCCGAGTAGGCGATGAGACCGTTGAGGGCCCCCCGGCGCAGGGCCAGCAGATCGCGGATTTTGTGAACGGCCCGTTCGAGCCTGGAAGGTTGAATGTCGGTCGCCGTCATGGAGGGAGTGACTTTGAGAACGATGAAAAGAGCGGCCTTGTCCTCGGCGAAAGGCGAAGGCCCTTGACGCCATGCGGGGCCGGAAAGGGCCATGACGGTCAAGAGCCATACGAGGGCCAGAAGGTGCCACGGACGGACTTTTCCCCTTGGGGATTCAAGCACGAGGAGGTGTTGGAGCAGTGGATCCGAAACGATGCCGCGCCAAGGGCGCCGGGCATCCTGGCGGTTCCGCAGGAGCCACAGGACGAGGACAACCGGAGCCAGCCCCGTCAAATACCAGGGACGAAGAAAATGGAAATTCATCGCCAGTTCACTCATGCGCTTTTCCCGCGAACCTTGAGACCTTTTCGGGTTCGAATCAACAGGATGCAGTGATACGTCATTCCAACGGCGAGGAAAGCCAGCAGAGGCCAGTGAAACAGATCCCGTTCGGGGCGGTGGCTGACGGTCTCGATCTTTCGGGTTTCCAGCTCGTCCAGCCGTCGGTAAATGGCCTCCAGCTCCTCGCGGTTCATGGCCCGAAAATAGCCGCCGCCGGTTGATTCCGATATGGCCTTGAGGGTTTCTTCGTCCAGCCTCTCCTCGCCCACGGCCAAAGGGTCCCCTACGGCAACCGTGTGGATGGTGATTTCACGGTCTCTTGCGATTTCCGCGGCCTTTTGCGGCGGCACCCGACTTTCCGTGTCGTTTCCGTCGGTGAGAAGGATGAGGACCCTTTCCTTGGCTTCGCTTTTTTCGAACACGCTCAGGGCAAGCCCGATGGCGTCCCCCAACATGGTTTGGGGGCCGGCCATGCGAACCTGCGCTTCGTCGAGAAGGGTTCGGACAACCTCCAGATCGGCGGTGAAGGGGGCCTGAACGAAAGGCGCCGAGCCGAAAAATATCAGTCCCGCGCGATCGCCCTCCCGCCGGGCCAGGAATTCGTCCAAAACCTGCTTAACGGCCCTCAGACGCTCGATTTTCCGTCCGTCGGCACCGACGAAATCCTCGGCTTCCATGGAGCCGGACAAATCCACGGCCAGCAGCAGATCCCGCGTGGGCACGGTTTTCGTCAAGGGCTCCTCGATCCACTGGGGACGGGCCAGGGCGGCGACGATCAGGACCCACGCGAGGATCAGAAGCGCGTTTCGCATTGCGGAGCCGACGGCGACGGCCGAGCCCCGCTCGGGTTTTCGGCCCGTCAGGCGAGCGAGCCTTTCCATGAAGGGGATGCCCATGGCCGGGCGGACTTCTCGATGCACCGGAAGGACAAATCGCATCAGCACCGGAAGGAGAACCAATGCAAACACCCATGGATAGCTGAATTCAAGCATTTTTGAGCTTCTTGTGACGCCTTATCCATCTTCCGGCACATTGAATCAGGCTGTCGAGGCGCTCTTCGGTAAACGAGGAAGCCATGGCGGAGCCCGTGTAGGCGAGATCGGGGAGCACCCTGCCGGGGCCTTCCGTAAAATCCCTGGTATTCCCCGTGGCATCGAGAAATTCCAGCCAGCTCCGGCCGCTCAGTCCGGCAACCCGCTCCCTGGGCCAGACGGCCAAGGCCGTTCGTTTCAGCAGCACCGGCAGGCTTGCCAAAGCCTTTCGGATCTCTTCCCCGTTCTCCCGTTGCGCGGACAATGCCTTCAGCTCCTTCAACGCCGCCCGGCGGTAGGCGTCGGCCCGCCATCGCCGGTATCTCCGCCACCCGAGCCATGACAGGACAACAACGAGAAATCCCGAGACAAGGTACCAGCCGGGGGCCGGGGGCCACCAGGAAACCGGGGGAGCGGCGACGATGTCATGCAGCCTCTCCAAACTTGCCGGGTCGGGCCGTGCCATGGCTAGAACCTCCTCCTCCCAGGGGACCGGCGGCCCAGCAACTCCCGCAGTTGCTCGGCGACTCCTTCGTTGGTGTGGATGGGCAAGAGAGGAATGGAGCGCAGCCTCGACATTTCCCCAATCCACTGCAGCCTGGAGTCGAAGTCTTCCCGGAATCGCTTGCGAAGCCCTTTGTCGGAAGTGTCCACCTCGAGCCGCAATTCATTTTCAGCCACGACCCAGTGCCCGGCGTCGGGCAGCTCGGCTTCCAGAGGATCGTAAATCAATGCGGCCAGCATGTCGTTGTGGGCGGTCAGCAGGGTTGCCCAGCGGACGGTCTCGCGGTCCGCACCGGTCCCGTCGCCGATGCTGGCTATCAGATAGTCGTGCTTCGCCACCTTGACGGCCCGCTCGAACACGCGGTTGATCATGTGCGGATTGGACCGGATCCCCTTTCCCAATCCCAGCCCGTGATTCTTTCGGACCACGGCTTCAAGAATTCGCATCACCTGCCGGCGGCTTCGATGGGGCTCGATGACGGTCATGTCCCTATCGTCGAAAACGATGGCTCCCGCCCGGTCGCCGACGCTGAAAACCCTCCAGGCGGCCAAGGCGGCGGCCTCTGCGGCCGCGACCGACTTCATGGCCCGCCGGCTGCCGAAGAACATGGTGATTCTCTGATCCACCAACAGAAGAACCGGTCGGTCGCGCTCCTCGGTATAGACCCGCACATGAGGCTTCCGGGTCCGTGCCGTCACTTTCCAATCCATGTTCCGGATGTCGTCGCCCGGCAAATAGCTTCGGATTTCCTCGAAGTTCAGTCCCCGCCCGCGAAGACGCGAGGCGAGGCGTCCCGCCAGAACGCTGTGAACGGGCTGGCGCGGCAAAAAGCTGAATCCCCTGGCTTTGTATTGCAGGCGGATCAAGTCATCCAGATCGGCATAGACGCCGGACTCTTCACCCCCCTTGGGGATTTGCTTTTTGACGCGGGGAAATTCCATCATGCCACCGCCACCAGCTTCATCAGCTCTCGAATCACATCGTCGGTGGTTATCCCCTCGGCGTTGGCCTCGTAGCCGAGCATGATTCGGTGGCGCAGACAATCATGGACGACGGCTCGCACATTGTCCGGAGTTACATGGTCCTGGCCGTTGAGCCATGCGTGGGCGCGGGAAGTTTTGTCCAGGGCGATGGTTCCGCGGGGGCTGGCGCCCACGTGGATCCATTTTTCCAGATCCCCGCCGTACTTTTCCGGATAGCGGGTGGCGCCAACGATGGCCACCATGTAGTTCTCCACGGCTTCGGCAACCGTCACCTCCCGGGCTTCCCTCCGCGCAAGGAAGACAAGCTCCTGGGGGATCTTGATCGAGCCATCGCCGTCGGGCTTTTTCGACTCCTCGATCTTTGGGTCGTCGAGGTTTCGGTCCCTGGTTTTCTCTTCCCTCCTGACCAGCCGCATGATTTCGGCTTCCGAGGCCTCGTCGGGATATCCGATCATGACGTGAATCAGAAACCGGTCCATCTGAGCTTCCGGCAGCGGGTAGGTCCCCTCTTGCTCCACAGGGTTTTGGGTGGCCAAAACCATGAAAAGGTCGGGCAGCTTGTGGGTCGTTCCGGTTACCGTCACTTGCCTTTCTTCCATGGCTTCCAGCAGGGCCGCTTGAACTTTGGCCGGGGCGCGGTTGATCTCGTCGGCCAGGATCAGGTTGCCGAAGATCGGGCCGGGCTGGAACCTGAACACGCCTTTTCCGCCCTCGTCATGATAAACTTCCGTGCCCGTCACGTCCGACGGCAGCAGATCCGGCGTGAATTGAATGCGGCGGAAAACGGATTCCAAGGCATTGGAGAGGCTTCTGATGGCGCGGGTTTTGGCAAGGCCCGGAAGCCCTTCCATCAGCACGTTGCCATTGGCCAAAAGGGCAATGACCAGCCGCTCGATCACTTGCTCCTGGCCGATGATGGAACGCCCCACCTCGTTTCTCAGGGTTTGGATGCCATCCATTGCGGGACCGTTTTGTCGGGGCACTTGATGAATACTCCATGAACGGGAAATCGAACAGCGTTCTTCACCGCCGGACCGGCACGAAAGCCGGTCCGGCATGGACATGCCGAGGGTTCAGTTGCCCGGTCTTTCGATGAGGCCCTTTTCCCTGATCTGCTCAAGGATTTTGAGCGCTTTGAGAGACCGGTAGTTGATACCCCCCGCGTTCAGCGCCTGTCCTTCCTGGAAAGGGTAATCCGCCATGGTGCCGAGGAATTCCTGAATCTCCCTCTGCACCGGGACGAAGAGCCACATGTTGTCCGCCATCCAACGGATGTACATTTCCGACTCCTCCCAGGCATGTTCGTAGGGGTCGGCTTTGAGATGGATGACCTTCGGCCAGGCGGTCTCGAAGCGTACGGCGTCGGCGATGTTGCCCTCGAGAACGGCGAAGTGGATCTTCCAGTCGTTCCAACGCACGGCGTTCAGTTCGCCGCCTTGGCCGAAATAGAAGATCTGGTCCCGCGGTCCTTCATCGACTTCACCCTTGAAACGGGGCAGAAAGTTGTGCCCGTCGAGGTGCACCCTCCATTGTTTGCCGTTTGCCGTGTGGCCCTCCTTGAGCTTCTCGACGATATCGGGCTCGCCCACCGCCGCCATCAGGGTTGGCAGCCAGTCCTCGTGGGAGATGATGTCGTTGTTCTTCGTGCCGGGCTCCAGCACTCCGGGCCAGCGTACCACCAGGGGGACACGGAATCCGCCCTCCCACGTGGTGCCCTTCTCCCCTTTGAACGGGGTGATGCCGCCATCCGGCCAGGTGAGCGTTTCCGCTCCGTTGTCGGTGGAGTAGACGACGACGGTGTTGTCGGCGATGCCCAGTTCATCGAGCTTGTCGAGAAGCATTCCCACGTGGTCGTCATGTTCGGCCATTCCGTCGGGATAGATGCCAATGCCGGTCCGACCCTTGCTCTCGGGCTGGAGGCGGGTCCAAACATGCATGCGCGTCGTGTTCATCCAGACAAAGAAGGGCTTCCCCGCCTTGTGGGCGCGTTCGATGAAATCCAGGCCCGCCTGAACGAAATCGTCGTCGGCGGTTTCCATGCGCTTGCGGGTCATGGGACCCGTGTCTTCGATCTGGCCGTCGGCCTTGGACTTGATGACCCCTCGCGGGCCATACTTTTTGCGGAATTCGGGATCTTTCGGGTAGTAATAAGTCTCCGGTTCCTCCTCGGCGTTCAGGTGGTAAAGGTTGCCGAAGAACTCGTCGAAGCCGTGGTTGGTCGGCAGATGCTTGTCCTGGTCGCCCAGGTGGTTCTTGCCGAACTGGCCCGTGGCGTAACCGTGGTCCTTGACCAGGTCGGCGATGGTCGGGGCCCAGTCGGGGATGCCGTGGGGCGAGCCGGGCATGCCGATGGTCAGCAATCCGGTTCGGAACGGGTGCTGACCGAGGATGAAGGACGCTCGTCCCGCCGTGCAGCTCTGTTGGGCGTAGGCGTCGGTGAACAGCGCCCCTTCCTTGGCGATCCGGTCGATGCTGGGTGTCTTGTACCCCATGATGCCATGGTTGTAGGCGCTGATGTTGTGCACGCCGACGTCGTCTCCCCAGATGACCAGTATGTTGGGTTTGGGCTTTTCGGTTTTTCCTTCCTGGGCCAGGATCGGCGCAACCCATAGCGCCAGTGCCATGGCCGCGATCGTCAAAACAACACCGCTCTTTCGCCTCTCCATTTTCACGTCTCCTTTAGGTTTTTCCGGTTTCAAGAAAGCTCCCCCATTGCCGACATATACGGAGCTTCGAGAGTTAAGTACCCGACCATGAGCTTCCGAACTTCCTTAATCTTTCGAAAAATCCCCCTGAATCCCCCTCCCAGTCCAAAATCGAACATTTTCGACACGGGGTGCCAGTACCTTGCGAAAGCCTCCATCAGGTAGCCCTCGTGCTCGCCCGCAACATCGTGGAGGAAGTCCACGGCCAATCGAAAACGCTGCCGCCCACTCCGACGCCGTTGGGAAAAGTATCGAGAATCAGAGCGTTGCCCACAGTTTGGGCATGGCTGGACCCCAGAGGCGCCAGCACTGTCAACAAGCTTAAAGCCACGAGGGAATGGAATTTGCCAAGGGTCACGCTTTCCTCCTTGGGGTCCGTCCCAATCGTTTGAGCGGTCGGCTCGTCCATGTGCCCGTGTCTTCCGGGGCCCCTTTGCCTCCGGGTTTTTCCGATGGAGAGCTCATCCGTGTTGCGATTGACTGAAGGATGCTTGTGTTCTTTGATAGGTACCTTGGGTTAACGGGGAGATCAATAGCACTTTGGTTCTAGGCTCTGTCCGCAAACCCTATTCCCCTTTTGGCCGGGCTGGGGGCGAAAGCTTTCCTGGAAGGGGAGAGGTAGCGGTCGATACGAGGGAAGAAACCGGGAAAGGGTAGAAAAGAGGACGAGGGGGCGGCTTCCTGTGTACCGGCGATCGGCTATTCACGCTCCTCCAGGGGGGGAACGTCGCACCTCACGGCCAACCGGACCAATTCGGCCAGAGAGGCGACTCGGAGCTTCTTCATGATGCGTCCCCGATGGATCTTGACCGTCTGTTCGGCGATCTTCAAAGCCGAGGCCGTTTCCTTGTTGAGCCTGCCGCTTACGACGTGGCGAAAAACGTCGAATTCCCGCCGCGACAGGGTTTCCAATCGCTGACGGAGCTCGTGCAACATTCGGTATTTCTCTTGAGCTTTTTCGGCCTTTTCGAGGGCGATCTCCACGGCGGCGACGAGCTCTTCGTCGTCGAAAGGTTTGGCTAGAAAATCGACGGCCCCTTTCTTCATGGCCCTCACTCCCATAGGCAGATCGCCATGGCCGGTAATGAAGATGACGGGCAGGGGATGTTCCCTTCGGCTGAGGCGGTCCTGCAAATCCAAGCCGCTCAACCCCTGCATGCGAACATCCAGGACGATGCAGGCGACGCCCTCGTAGGGGCTGCGTGAAAGAAACTCTTCGGCGGACGCGAATGTTTCCACATCATAGTTGAACGAGTCGAGAAGATAGGTCAAGCTCCGACGCATGGAGGGATCGTCGTCGATGACGAACACCCGGGCAGGCTTGTCAAGCATTTTGGATCACCGGCAGATCGAAGCTGGCGTTGGCGCCGCCGCCCGCGTTGTTCTCCATGCGGATGCGGCCCCCGTGATCCTCGACAATGGTTTGGCAAAGAGCGAGTCCCATGCCCATCCCTCCGATTTTCGTGGTAAAAAACGGCTGGAAAACCTTGTCCATCTTGGCGGGCTCGATACCGGTGCCCGAGTCTCGAACCTTCACTTGAATATAATCTCCGTTTCGGCGCGTTTCCACTACGATCTTTCTGTCTTGGGGCGCGCGGGGCATCACGGCGTCGGCGGCGTTCATGATCAGGTTCATCATCACTTGCTGCAATTGGGACCTGTTGCCCATCACCGGGGGGAGATTGGGAGCGCATCGCGTTTCCATGGCGATCTTGCGGAAACCGGCTTCTCCTCGGAAGATACCGAGCACGTCGTTCAAGACCTCGTCGATCCACAGGGGGGCTTTTTCCGCCTTTTCGCGTTCCAGCATCTTGCGCATGTTGTGGATCACTTTCGCCGCTCGCTTATTGTCGTCCACGATGCTTTGCAGAATCTCCCGCAGCTTGTCCACGTCGAGGGGAACGGATCGCAGAAAGCGCAGGGCGGCCTGGCTCCCGCTGAGAACGGCGGCCAGCGGCTGATTGATCTCATGGGCCAGGGAAGCCGACAGCTCCCCCACGCGCGACGAACGCTCGACGCGCAGCAAATGCCGATAACGATCTTCGGCCGCCATAAGACGTGCGGAGAGCTTGCGCTGTCGTCGGTTGAGAAGGATCAAGCAGGCGATGAGAAGGGATTGAACGATTATGAACAAGGACGCCCCCATGACATGCCATTTGTAATTTTCAAGGAAGCCGACTTCCCGGTGCAGGATAACGGAGCCCTGGGGCAGCCGATGCTCCGGAATCCCCCACCGTTGGATCTGCCGCCAGTCGAGGATGTAATGGCTCGGGCCCGTGCGGATAGGCCCTACGGCGCTCGGCGATTCTCCCTGGAGGATGCGCAGTGCGAGCTCCCCGGCCTTGGCTCCCATTCGCTTGAAACTGTGAACGAAGCCGCCGATCCCTCCCGCCCCGGAATTGGAATCGAACAGAACGTACACCGGCGCGTTGGCACGCTCGCAAATCAATCGAGTGGATTCCCGAGTGTAATAGGGGATGCCGAAAGCGTCGGTCTGGGTGGTCAGGACAAGGATGGCGCTCTTGTCGGGAAGGTTGGCCGCTTTGGACAAAATGTCGTCCATGGACAAGTTGTTGAGGTAGTCGAATCGAACGGTGCTTTCGTATGGGCGAGCGGCCTCTCGCGCCAAGGCTTCGAAGTAGGCGTCCACCTTCGAAGTTCCCGCGACGACGTGGATCCGTTCCGTGTCGGGGCGAAGGGAAAGGGCCAGTTCGATGGTTTTTTCAACGTCGATACTCAAAAACAGGCCGGCAATGTTGGGCTTCCGAAAAGCCGCGGGTATTGGCTCGGAAGATTGCAACAGATCCAACGCCACCGTGGGCGATCGGCTGAAGTGCGACGCATCGTATTTTTCCATGATCGGGACCAGATTGGGGCCCACGGCGACGAGCAGATCGATTTTCAGGTTCGCGTATTTTTCCTTGTAGGATTCGAACGATTTTCGCAAATAGCGATCCTCGGGGAAGCGCGCCGAATCCAGATACTCCGCGAACAGATTGACGGGGCCGAATGACGGGGTTTTCAGTTTGCCTCGGATCTCGCTCAGGATGATGTCGTAAGCCGGGAGCCCGTATTCCACGGAAAGCAGAATCAGGACGTTCCTGGGTGTCGCCGATCGGGAAACGGCGGACGCCGTTGCCGCCGGGACAAGCAGGCAGACGAGAAAAATGGCGAGAAGAG
>Ga0180430_10001735_pt1 | contig 20706 bp, 13 predicted proteins | sample SS_ome_9_FD_132999 | JGI IMG/M metagenome (GOLD analysis project Ga0180430, IMG submission 132999) | Hypersaline lake sediment archaeal communities from the Salton Sea, California, USA - SS_1_S_2 metaG | ecosystem: Environmental > Aquatic > Non-marine Saline and Alkaline > Hypersaline >... | reverse complement strand
TCGTCATCGTAAAGCCGTCGGGCGACTGCGACCAGCGAAGATGTCCGGTCGGTCCGCCGATGAATTCAAGAAGTTTCTTCGCGGCCGGATGATCGCCCACGACGGCTGCCCAAACCGGTTGACCGGTCGGATACTTCCACGCGACCGCTTTCGCACCGGACAGTTTTTCGACGGCGGGGCTTACATAATCTTCTGCCCGTCCCGGACGTTCGGCCATGATCAGAACGACATCGGCAGCGGCTTGCTTCGTCTGCACGGCCGCTTCGACCTCTTTGGCCTTTCGCGTTTCAAGCGTCACCGTCGTGCCGGTTCGAAACTGGAATTCGGCGGCGATCTTGCCCAGTGGATCGGCCAGCCGCACATCAGCCAAGATCGTGCAGACTTCGTCGGTCGGCTCTGCCATAGTAACATGTGGCAACCCAAGCAGAAAAGTACCGACAACCAACACACATAATGCCATTTTGTTCAAGGAAATCATCCGACCGCTCCTGTGAAGTATCTAATTAATTCGACTCTTTCGCTGCTTCATCCTCTTTCTTCAAATCCGCAACCACCTTGTCAGCGAGTTCTTCCAACATTTGGCGAACCCTTTGCATTAGGATCGGATCGGGACCATGGACGAGCTCTTCCGGATATCCGGCCTTGGTTAGAATTCCGTTGAAATCCTCTTTCTGCTTTGTCGAAAGCGCCGATGCAGCAATCGCCTCTGCCAGAACTCGTACCAAAACCTTCTGATCGATCATCAATTCTTCGATACGACTGTCCGCCAATTTCCGAACATTCGTCATGATATTTGGAGCCAATTTCGCTCGCATTCGTTGTTGCATTGCCGATCGAATGGCCTTGATCTCTTCGGGCGTAGGTGGTCCCGCTCTGCGAGCCATTCGTTCTTTCATCGTTTTTTGCATATTGTAGGCCATCATTCGCGGCATCATGATCGTGGGCATTATCTCGGGCACTTGCTTTTGTGCGGCAATATATATTTCACTACCATGCCTACTTTCATATGCATCCAAGGTGGCATTCCATGCAACGTCGGTCATAATACCGTCGACTTTGCGTTGTTGCGTGTCTGACAAATCAAGTGGGGCGATCATGGGTCGAATGATTTCTGACAATTCATTCAACGAAGGGACTTTCGGCTCCTGCTTATCACCCTCGACCTTTCCTTCAGCCAGTGCGAATCCCGCGAATAGACCGAGCAGTAAAACGATGGACAGGCTTCTCTTTAACATAATGACATCTCCTATAAAAATTAATAAATTGCCGCAATCATATCAAAAAGCCGAACAAGTTTATGCATAGCATAATCAATGTTTTTTCAATAAATACGCGTTTCATTTATTCCGCAACGGACGAAGGAGGACACGCTTCTTTCGCACGCTTCTTAGCTTGTTCAAGTCGTTGTTCGGAAACTCTCAAAACTGTTTCAAGAATGACGATCCTTTGCTTTTCAACAACCTGCAACAGATCGTCAATTTCTTCCTTTATTTTCCTAAGTTGCTCGTCGTCATTAGCCGATTCGCACAGTTGAACTAGTGATTGAAGCCGACCAAGAGTTTGTCTCAACTTCATTTGAGATTCGAGCACCTGCTTGGGCAGTTTCGCACGTGAAGATTGGTTTTGACTTATCGGCGAATTCGATTCTTCCGGCAATCGAGGACGATACTCTTGATGGGAAAGATCTTTCATGGCTTCTGCCAGGTCGGAAACACTTACTTCCGTCGCATGTTTCCGGGCCCATTCAACTCGCGCTCTCGCTCTATCGGTATAATGCTCCAAAACGACAACCCGCTTTTGAGCAATCTCTTGAACATTGGTAATGACAGCCTGAAATACTTCTTCCCGTTCCGCAGGCGTTTTTGCCTGGCTTGCCTTCTTGATCAGCTCAGATTGATCGACCAACGTTTGTTGAATTTCCCGAGATGCTGCGATAACTGCCGGCGGCATTCCCTGCAATTGTTCAGGTATGCCACGGGGCAAAGGATCGGCGCAGAACGCCTTTGTCGCAATTATCCCCATGAGACACAATAGCATTAGAGAACGTATAGCAATCATGATGCTTCCTTTCCTGCGCTACAATTATTTGCATCAACATCAGCATCTTCGCCGATGAGCATCACAATGGTATCGTTTTCTTGTTCGAGCTGGTCGAGAAGGTCCAGCACGGATCGAGCTTCCGCCATAACAGCTTTCGTTTCGAGAATTAACTGTTGATTCGACGACATATTCGAACTTTGATCCGTTGAGCTGAAGAAATTCCGTCCCACCAGGAAGCAGACTATCAGTGACGCAACCGCAACGATCGATCTCCACCAAAGGGTCTGACTGCGATTCGAATGACTTCGACTAGGGATGTCGTTGACTGTTTCTTCTCGAGTCCCCGATGCCCATGTCCGAAGACTGGTCGACTCACGAATTAATTGCAAGTAAAGTTCGCAGGCTCGCGGATCGTTACATACAAGCTTATCGAGTTTGGCGACTTGGTCTGGAGTAATCTCGCCCGAGAGACTAGCGATGACTAATTCGTAGATCTCAGAGAAATCTTCGTAATTACTATTCGAATGACTCATTTCAATCTCTCCTCCTGAATTTTCTTTTCAACGCAATCATGGAGAGAGTGACGTACGCGGGACAATGCTTTGTAGAGAGAAGCAATGCTGCGTCCCATCTGCTCAGCGATCTCCTTCAGAGTATTCGTGCAGGAATAACAATGTCGAATGAGCTCGCGATTTCTTACAGTGAGTTTCTCCAAACAACCTTGCAGGGCATGGTTGCGAAATTCAGTTTCCTCACTGGTTTCCATCGCCTTACCAGCAACCGTATTGATGAAGGCTTGACTCAACCGCTGCTTATCGCGGCCTGATTTCTTTCTATAAGCGATCACCATATAATATGCGATTGTACAAGCCCAGGCTCCGAAATCCTTTGTCGGATCGTAATCCGCATACTGTTCCCATAAACGCACGCATGTTTCCTGATAGAGATCATCGGCGTCCGACCAGTTGGGAACCAGGGCAAGAAGATGCGACTTCACACGATTTTCATTCTGCGACAAAAGTCGGATGAATTCTATCGTCTTTTGATCGTTCGAATTAGTGTCACGATCAATATTATCCACAAGCGACCTTTCACATCTGAAGCACGTCTTTCGAAGAGTTTTGGACTGCTTTAATTAGTTTAAGCCGCACCGACAAGAATTGGACACTAGAACTTGTTTCAAAACTCAAATTTGGGCCAAAAACGGTCTTTTCCCCGGCAGTCTTCGTCGCAAAAGGATCGCCATATACTAAATATGCCGACCCTTTCGCTCCTTGCCTGATCGACGAAAATCCTCGTTTGTGCCCTCAAAGCAGCTATGAAACCAGTTCTAATAATCTTGAAAAACCACGCATACCCAGGTACTTTGTGGTTTCGTCCATGAATGACTGCAATTTGGGGGGCTTGCAGAAAAATGCGAATTGGATGACAACGCGATTATTTCGTCACCTTTCTCTTCGATCGACTCGAAAGAAGAAAACACATATCCGAACATAGCGATTGCATATTAATGCATGTCGATTGGATACGGCCGTTTGAAGGCATCGCGATCACTTGCTCACATAAGTCCCATGATTCTGGGCCGAAAGCTGCTGCAGGAACATGCCGCCCGCGGTGTTCGGGGGCATTCCCATACCGATCGTATAGATCGAGATCATTCGGCCGCGGTTGGCTGCCGTTACATCTTGGATGATTCTCATCGGGTTGCCCGAGGGCATTCCGTCGGACAGAAGATAGATCGCCTCGACGTCGAACTTGAAGGCCTCTTGAAGTGCGTCGCGTGTCTCGGTTCCACCCATCGGGAAGATGCGCCGGACGTAATTGGCCGCGCTCTGCTTCGACGCCGGTGTCGCGGGCATCAGCGTTCGCTTCCAGATATCGGTCCCCTCGTTGAAGACAATGATACTGAAATAACAGTTGGGGCCGAGCTTCATGATCGCGTTGCCCAGCTCTTTCTTCGCACGATTGATTCGACCGCCGTCGTGCATGCTGCCCGACGCGTCGAGCACGAACAAAACTCGTTCGGCATAGAGGGGCAACCCGTAGTAGGATGCCTGATTTTCCTCGGCCTTCAGCTTCGCAATCCCACCTTGAACCGCAACGACGGGCATCGTGAACGAGTCGGCCACTTCGGCCCACCAGCCTTGCCACAACTTCACATTCGCGCCAAACTTCTTCGTCGTCACCGCCTGCAGATGTGAAACGATATCGCCCCGGACCTCACCACGGGTTCGCTGTAGGGCGTCGATCAGCACGGGCACGCTATCGCGAGTATTCATCAAAACCATAACTTGCACAACGGTTCGTCGGAACGTGAACGACGACATATACTGACGCGTCATCGTTAGTCCCCGCAAGATTCGTGCTTTCGCCTCGTCATCGAATAGCGTCGCGACCGGCGGCAGCTTAAGACCATCGCCCGCGGCGGGCTGTTGCTGTTGACCCAACCCCGGCGGCTGCAATCCACCACCAGGCTGCGGCTGATTCATACCCTGCGGCGGCCATCCGCCACCCGGCTGCTGCATGCCCGGCTGTTGCATACCGGGCATCCCCGGTTGTTGCATCCCTGGCTGCTGCATTCCCGGCATTCCCTGTTGGGGCAATCCCATCATACCCGGCTGTTGAAAGCCCATGGGCGGTGGAACGCTCGGTCTGGTTTTCAAGTCGAGCATGTCGTATAGCAGCATGGCGACTTGGGGCATTTGGGTATCGTTAATCGACTTTGAAATAAAATCGACGGTCGCCTTCTCTGTCACCTGCGATCGCGAAGAAAGGAGGATCGCTAGGCCGGGCACAACAACGAGCTGCCCGTCGCGGACACGGGTTTGACGTTTCATTGCCGTCAGAAGCGTAGCCCCCATCGCCGGATCGTCCCGATGTGTCAGAAGCGTACGGATCACGGCCGAACGCACGACCGCTTCGTCGGCCTTCAAACCACGGAGCGCAAGCGCACTGATCACTTCTTCGGTCGGATAATCGACCATTTCCTCGGCCACGGCCGCGCGATCTTCTGCTCGACCACGACTGAGCCGCATCAGCAGATCGCGAATTTTCGCCTTTCGCTGCGCGTCGCTCTCCTGCGGAGGTGAAACCGCCGGATCGTCTGCGGGCTCGACCGGGGGATTAACCGGCGGAAGGTTAGGCGGCCTGAGATTGGGCGGCACGACAAGTGGATCGCCCGGATTCGGAACCACGGGCAAGCCGCTGCTCGATACTCCCTGGCCGCGTACATAGTTCTGGTCTGCCAGCGAAAGTTGCGTCAAACCGAGCGTAACGGTTCGTCCGTCGGTTAGCTGAAGCGTCAGCTGGTCACCTTGACGATCGACCAGCTTCGCACGAACCTGGTGCGAGCCAGCCTTCGAGGTCCAGGTCCGGAACTCAGTTGCACCTTGCCCGGCAGCGTCGCCTACGAAAATGCCGATCGTGACAGCCACGATGATCGAGGCACAGAAATATCGCAGAGCAAAGGGGAAACGGAATGTCATCATCAGCGTTCCTTTTCACCACACCGATTGGCAAACGAGTGAGAACGAGTCGGCAGACAAGCGGACTGCCGCTCCGGGTTAAAGATCAATCAACCCTATTATATCAAATAGCGGGCCGAGAATCGACCGTAAGCCATCAGAACCTTCAGCCGCTGCCCGCGCGGGCCGATTGACACCAGTCAGCCGATTCTGTACCTTATTTTATAGGAAACCACAGGAGGGTTCAATAAGAAAGTCACCCGACTGGCGAATCTTTACCGAAAGCGGCCCGTAGGGGGCATTGCGGCTAGCGTCACGGCCGCTTACAAAAAGGAAATCCAAAGAAAGATATCATGCGAAGCCAACGCGTTTTTTATGAATCGGAACTAGTGAACGGATCGGCGGGCGATCCGGTGCTCTACATCGACTATCCCGACCGCGATAACGCCCTGCTCTTCGACACGGGCGAAAATCATCGGCTGCCGATGGAGAAATTGGCCGACCTGACCGCTGTCTTCATCTCGCACCATCATGTCGACCATTTTATCGGGCTGGACCGAATAATTCGCGCGAACATCGATTCGGACAAAGTCCTCTCTATTTTCGGACCGGCGGGTACGATCCAGAAGGTGTACGACCGAATCGTCAGCTACGAGTATCAATATTTCCCGTTCCAGCGGATCGTCGTCGAAGTCAACGAACTGCTGCCCGGCGAAACAGACGGTCGATTTCTTGGCCGCCGCGCGAAGCTCGAATGCCGCCGCCGATTCCCGAAACCCAAAATCGAAGAGTACGAAATCAAGGAAGGCGTTATTTTTGAAGGTGCCGAAACCCGCGTCGAAGCAGCCAGGGCCGATCATGTTATTCCGTGCTTAGCCTACGCGATGGTTGAACGACCGGGATTCCATCTGCGAGAGGATAAGCTTGAGCGTGGACTGCTCAAACCGGGTCTGTGGACAACGGAAGTTTTGCGAGCGCTCTCGACCGGCGACGTCGATCCGAAGCAGCGGATCAATATCCAGGGTGGTAGCTTCTCGGTCGCAGAACTTGGCAAGCAGTACTTTAAGCGAACACGGGGCGTGCGTGTGGCGTTTGTGACCGACACGACGATGGCGGACCATGTGAGCGCGGGCTTGCTGCGGCTAGCTCGCGGAGCGTATCAGCTTTACTGCGATTCGTTCTATTTGGAAAAAGACGCAACGCGGGCCGAAAAGTTCCGTCACCTAACGGCAGCCGGTGCCGCCCGATTCGCCGCACAGGCCGGTGTCGACCAGTTGGTCCAAATGCATTATTCCCAGCGATACCGGGGACAGTTTCAAGCATTGCTCGATGAAGCACGCGAGATTTTCCCAAATACGATTGCAGTAGGACTGGACTGATTCCGATCATGCTCGAGCAAGTATTAGCGGTCGGGCTTGCCCGACGTGTGAAGTGCCAATAACTATCGCAATACCGATCCACCTCAAACAATCCTGAACACGACACTACATCCGTCAACTATCATTGGAAATCAAAACCCATGTCACTGAACGAAAACAACCACGACGCCCCACGCGCCGACGCGGATCAAACGCTGCCGAAACTTCATGAAATGGATCCGATTCCGGCGATCCAGACGCTGCGTGAAAAGGGTACGCTCAAGGACGTAATGATTCGCGGCTCGGTTCGGCTGTCGGGAGAATTCCCGCAGGGCGTCAAGCTTGACAACTGCACGGTGAGGCGACTTCAAATTGGCGAAGTACAGATCTCGGGCGACATGACGATGGTCGGCTGTAACATCCGCACGCTGCGATTCGTCGAAAAATCGCATCTATCGGGCAACGTCATCATCAAGTCGACGAAAATCGGTCGGCTCGGAATGATGAAGTCGACCTTCGATGCTGCGTTCCGCCTCGAAGAGTCGACCGTTACGGACGGCCTGCGAATCGGCCGATGCCAGTTCGACGGTCAGGTCAGGCTCTGGAACACGCGGTTCCATTGCTGGGTCGATTTCCTCGATTGCAAATTCGCCGCCGAGGCAGACTTCCGAAGCTTCCATGCCGACGAGGGTTTCGTCATCCAGCGATCCCGGTTCGACGATTCCTTCTTAATGCGTGGCGCGACGGTCGCGAAAAAGTTCGACCTGGGTAGTTCGCATTTCGCCGGTTTCGTCGATTTCTCGAAAGCGAAGTTCCACGACTTTGCCTATATGGATCGCATCGAGCAGGGCGACGATCAGCGGTTTGCGTTTGCGAACACGATCGCCGACCGGATGCTGCTGCGCCCCGAGCAACTCGCGGGTCGCCTCGCCGCCGAGCAGTCTGGGAAGTGGGAAGAGGCTGCCCAGGAATACGGCATGCTCAAGCGAAACTTCGAGACGCTCCACCGTTACGACGACGAAGATTGGGCCTTCTATCAATTCAAGGTCTGCCAGCGACGCGCTCGCGCGCGGAAGTCGATCAACCCACTCCGCCGTACGTTACAGCTGTTAGACTTCGTCTTGCTCGACCTGGGTTGTGGATATGGCACGCGTCCGTTCCGGGCGGTCGGAAGCGCGCTGGTGATCATGGCGATCTGTGCGGTCTTCTTCATGGTTGGTATCGGCTGTTTCGACGTCTCGACGCCGCCGATCGACGGCCAACCGATGGAGTCCTGGGCAAACCGAACGATCTACGGCTTAACGACTAGCGTCTCGGTATTCACAAGCGGCTTCAGTTGCGAGCAACTGAACAACGCCTCGGGCTGGGTGCTACTGCCTCTATCGATCGAGGCACTACTGGGCACGCTGCTCTGGGGTCTGTTCATCGTCGCGTTTAGCCGGAAGGTAATTCGGTAGCGGCGCCATCAAATTGGTGGCACTTACTTGCCAGACGCACTATTTGCGGGGCTTTCGATGTAAGTACTTTCGTACACCCTCGCAGTCCCGCGAATAGATACATTTTAACACTTCTTGGTTCATATCCTTCAAAATGGACGAATTTCGCGCGCTCACACCTTGAAAAAATGGGCGATCTCGGTTCTATTACAATATTGTAAATTCACTCGTTGTTCTCAGCCCACAGGGGCCGAAAAAGCTATACGTTCGGCAACCTCGGTTTGAATTTTGACAACAGCGAGACCTACCCCTCCACTTGCGGCAACGAATCACCCAGTTGATTTATTGCCACTCAGTTTCACCGAAAGACAATACCTAGGACGCTCGAATCAGGATGTCGATCGTCCGTGCGGATTCTTTCCTCCGTTCGAATCCCACATCTGTAAGGGTCACATAAGAGCCAAGAGAATTCTTCGGTCAAAGGCCCAATCATTCCCGCCTGGATGGCACCCCATATCGACAATAAACGTATTGCAAGATGAAGGTTATCAAGCGGATGATCCCGCAGCCTTCGCTTCCAACACCGACTGAAACTCGCTTTGGCGACTTTCCATATATATTAAGTGTTTCATTCATTTACTTTGTACATGAAACAATTTATATAGCGCATCAACATTTGAAATAGGAATGAACGAACGAACATAAGTTCAAGAGGAAGACTGGCAGTATAATCCCTATAATCGATCGCAACCACTACAAATGGCTTACGCGACCACGATATGAGGGTTTTCTTCGGCTTCTTTTCGTTTTACTATTCCAAATGGTATTCATGCAATCATAATGGGACAAAGCACTTGAAACAACGCGATCATCTTTACAAGGAATTGTAATTTGGCAAATCTACGATACATAGAAGTTGGCAGCGGGGACATCACAGTCGTATTGCTTCATGGGCTATTCGGTACGCCGGATAATTGGAGTCTAATGCTGGATCGACTCAAAGGGCAATATCGATTTATTGCCGTTCAAATGCCGATCGACCACGTACCCGGACGGGGAAAGAACGACTTCAGAGACATCGGGCAACTGACCGACTTCGTCTTGGAAATCTTCGAAGACCTGGATCTTGATAAAGCGATTATTTGCGGAAACTCGCTCGGTGGGCAAGTCGCACTCGACTTCTACCTGAAGCACCCACAGATGGTTTCGCACCTGATCCTTACCGGCAGTGCCGGTCTCTTCGAGCGATCGCTTAGTGGCGGCAAACGACCGAAAGTTTGTCGCAAGATGATCCGCGAACAGATCACTGAAATCTTCTACGACGAAGCAAATGTCACCGAAGAGCTGATCGACTCTGTCTACAACATGCTTTCCGACCGAGGCTTCTCGCGATTCCTGCTCCGTATCGCAATCGCGACGCGGAACCTGAATATGGAAGAGCAACTTAAGGACGTTACGATCCCGACGCTTATCGTCTGGGGTGCGGACGACAAAATCACGCCGCCCTTCGTTGCCGAACAATTCCACGAGGGGATCGGCAATTCCGAGCTGAAATTCATCGAACGTTGCGGCCACGCGCCTCCGATGGAACAGCCCGAAGAGTTCACTCGTATTGTTGGTGAATTCCTCAATCGAGTTCGCGAAGAGGCGGAGCTCGATCGCCAACAGGTCGATACCGACACGACCGTAGGCGAAGTCGCCTCGTATCCCGTTCAAGAAGAGACCGAACTTTCGTAACACGCGATTTGGTCAACACGTAAAATACCCAGCCGACTCGGTCACCGTTCGAATGTCGATCGGTCACCGAGTCGATGCTTTTTCTATCCCCGCCCCTACCGCTTCTTGGTTATACGCATCTACTGAAGATAAGGCGATAAGCAGTGTCCACCAGCGCATCTAAAGCATCCAAACGTCGCGCCATCGGTGTGCTCGCACTGATGCTCGTCTTGCTACCGCTATTCCTTTGGTCGACCCGCGCGGCTTTGAAAAGCAATTCGAACGACCCGCAGCAATGGTTGCCTCGCGAATTTGAAGAAGCAAAAACCTACAAGTGGCTGCAGAAAAACTTCGGCCAAGACGAAATCACCATCGTCAGTTGGCCCGGCTGTACGCTGAGCGATCCGCGAGTAAATCAGTTGGCCGACGCGATGACGTCGCCTTCGACCGACGGTCTGCAATATTACAGTCGAGCGATGACCGGCCCGCAGCTGGTTGACCAGCTTCGAGAAGAGCCGATCGGTCTGACCGGAAAGCAAATCTACGATCGACTCGGCGGGCTGCTGGTCGGCAAGGACGGCAAAACGACGTGCCTGATTCTTTACCTTTCTGAAGAAGGCGAAAAAGAGCGAAAAGACGCGATTGCGCATCTACTCGAGACAGCTGAGTCGGTATGCGAGCTCGATCCGAACGAAATCCGACTTGCGGGGCCAACGGTCGATGCGGCAACGATCGACATCGAAAGTCAACGGCTGCTTCTGGTTCTGGCCGGCCTGTCGGGTATCATCGCACTGCTGCTGATGTGGTGGCGGCTGAAGTGTTTCCGCACGGCGTTTGTCGTCTTTCTGGGCGCTGTTTATGCAACCGCCGTCGCCATGTCGATCCTCTACTTGACCGGCGGAAACATGAACCTGGTCATGACCATGCTGCCGCCCCTGGTCTATGTGCTCAGCATATCGTCCGCCGTTCACTTGGTCAATTATTACCGCGACGCTGTTCGTAGCACAGGCGCCGAAACCGCGCCGCGAAAAATGATCAAGCTCGGATGGTGGCCGTGCCTGCTCGCCGCTTGCACGACCGCGATCGGCCTGTTTTCACTGGGTGTCAGCGAAATCATCCCCGTAAAGATGTTCGGCATTTACGCTGCCGTGGGTACGGTTTGCGGCTTGCTCGTTCTTCTCGCTTATCTGCCGGCGATCTTAACGGTTTGCCCATTGCCTCTCCCGAAAAACGACGAGTCGAAGCCGGACGACGGCTGTGGCAAGGAACGACTTGCGCGTTTTGTCATGCGATGGCAGATCGTAATCACGCCCCTCTGTCTGGTACTGATGGCTTGGTCCACTTACGGACTCGGATTCCTGAAATCAACGGTTCGACTGCAATATCGGTTCGGCGAAGAGAGTCGCATTATCCGCGATTATCGCTGGATGGAAGAGGAGATCGGCTCGCTGATTCCGCTCGAGGTCGTCGTCGGCTTCAAGCCTGACTGCGAGCTCGACTTCTTTGAACGTTTGCAAGATATTCAAGAACTAGAAGAAGCACTCGCGACGGTAAAGAATGTTGGCTCGACCCTCTCGGCCGCCGACTTTACGCCCCCGCAGCCGAAAGGTTCCGCATTCATAATTGCCGCATGGAAAACACGCATGCGTCATGACCTGCCGCAGCATCGTGCAACGTTCGAAGAGGCGCATCTGCTCGCACACGAAGAGTCGGGCAAAGAACTGTGGCGTATAAGTATTCGCGCCGACGCGTTCGGCGACGTCGACTACGGCCGCTTTACCGAAGAACTGAAGAAAGTGGTCGACCCGCTGATCGCCGACCGCGACGATATCGAAGTGACTTACACGGGCGCGATCCCGCTTATTTACAAGGCCCAACGCGAGCTGCTGAACGACCTGATGGAAAGCTTCCTCTGGGCGTTCGGCATTATTACGATCGTGATGGGAGTGGTACTCCGCAGTCCCGTCGCCGCACTGCTAAGTATGCTGCCAAACGTCTTCCCGGCCGTCGTTGTTTTCGGCCTGATGGGATGGTGTGGCGTGGCGATCGAAATCGGAACGATCATGACCGCCAGCGCCGCGCTCGGTATTGCGGTCGACGACACGATCCATTACCTGACATGGTTCCGCCGAGGCACCTACTCGGGCCGATCGCGACTCGATTCGCTGACGTTCGCGTATCGACACTGCGCGACGGCGATGTTGCACACAACGCTGATCTGCTCGGTCGGTCTGCTCGTCTTCACGCTAAGCAGCTTCCTGCCGATCGTACGATTTGCTCTGCTGATGGCGATTCTACTAGTCGTCGCTCTGCTGGGCGATCTCGTCTTCCTCCCGTCCATGCTCTCAGGCTGGGCCGGCCGATTCTTCGAATGGCGCCGGAAGGGAGATAAGAATGGCGACGGTGATGATTCTTTAAACGATGCGGGAACAACGGAACCGATCGCGCAGGAATAGAGCAATAGTCGCCGATCTTGATCCGCGCTCAGGGGCACCATAAAACGCTTGATGATTCCACCAAGCGTCGATCAAGATCGACGGCTAAAGATCAAACGTCACTCCGATGTCGATCGCAATACGACGCTACTTTCTCGGTCCATATAGCTCCAACTCTCGCATCGCCGGGCTGCCACCGTAGCTTGCGGTGATTTCGAGTTCCAGCACGCGGCACTCGACGGCCGGGAAGCGAATTGTCAGCCGATTGTTCGAATAGGCGGCATCGACAACTTCGCCGATCTTCTTGCCATCCGCAATGATCGCGAAATCGCAAGGCGAGAAATCGTGATGTCCCCAACCGACGATCGAAATCATATCGATCGTTTGCGTCTGAGTCAACTTCGCCGCAATATGGTAACGACTCGCATTATCCTTGTCATCCCAGATCGTGTTTGTATTGCCGTCAAACGCTCCGCCGATTGTTACTCGCGGCGCGCCACCATCGATCGCAACCCCGTCCTCACTCGAAGCGGCCGCACCTAGTGCAAGGTTCTTTTTTCCAAGCGGCGGTGCGGGGAGTCGGACCAATCCTTCAGAAAGCTTCATCGATTCGTTTAGCATTTCAGCGATTTCCGCGTCCATGGACTCGAGATTTTCGACCGTGGCGGCGACGTGCTCGGCCGACATATCGACCCGCGGCGACTGATAAAGCTGCCACTGCCCGACGCGAATCGCTGTCAACATCCGCTGATAGTCGGAATCTTCTTTCGACTCGAACACCGCACTGCCGTCTTCATGCTGACAGAGTCCCAGACCGCCCGCCGATTTCGCAAGCGGTGCCTGGATCATCAAACTGTCGGCCGGCTTCGTCAGATTAATCCGGAACTCGGGTCCGTACTTCGCACTGATCGGATATCGCCCCGGGAAAACATGCGCGGTCACGCCCCGAACGGTCCAATGCTTACTACTGACAGTCGCGGACGACGTGCCGTAAAGCGCCTGATTGTGCACGGTACCTTGATGACATCCCATGCAACGTTTGTCGAACGTACGACAAACTTGTCCGATCATCCATCCGCTACGATTCGTTCCCTTGTTCGTCTCCCAGCTATCTCGGGCACCGATCCCGCGAACACGCGTGTAGGTGTACGTCCCGTAATAGGGCACGTTCGCGTCGATCCACGAGTAAACCCGGTACCGTTCATCCCACGAAAGCTCACTGCCGCAATGCTTCTTATCAAGATAGGGCAGAATCTTACTAATCACCGCGCCGACCGACTTCGGAGTCGTCTCGTCGTGATCGAGGGCAAAGACGCTGAGGAAATCGACGAAACCCCGGTCGAGCAAATTATCGTAGGACATGCAGAAGAAACGCGTCCGGTCGCCGGTCAAACTAAGCGACGCGTCGGGCGTTGCCCCGCTGTGGCACTTCACGCAATGACGATCCCAGACCGGCTGAACGACTCGCTGGTAATCGAGCATTCCGGCGGTGCCCCAATCTTCCTGGTCGGGCATATCGGGGCCGCGACGCATCGCAGTCGTTAGACGGGGTGCCTCGAGTGGCGCGACGCCTCCCTCGCGGTTTTCGTGACAACCGATGCAACTCTGCGTCTCCTCGGGCATCACATGCATGTCGCTTCCCATCCGCATGATCGTCTTACCTTCTTCATCAAGCAGATTGAGCGAAATCGACCTTAGCGCCGGCACTCGGAAGTGCGCCGAGCCATCCTCCTCGATCGGCACACAACCGATGACGCGTCTGACGTGCACGGTTCCGCGACTAATGATCGGCGTGTGTCCCCAGGCTTCGCCACCGGCCATGCATTGCGATTTCTGCACTTGCTCGACGACCTGAATAAACTTCGCCTCGCCACGCTCGATGTGCGGCATGACCCCCTGGTACACGTCGTGAACGATCAGCGTTCCCCACGTGTCGTCGGGGCGGACCAAGTTCATCTCGACCGGGTCGCGATATTTCCACTCATCCGCACGACACTGCGGTACGACGACCGGCGGACGCTTTCGCGGCTGCAGCGGAAGGGGCATGAACGCACTTAAATCTCCCTCGGGCTCGTACAGGCATTTCTTATTTCCATGATCGTCGATCAGATAAATCCGATTCTTCGGCCCGCCGTCGCCGCCGTACGAAACGAGGAACAACCGCTCGTTAAGCGGCAGCGGATCGGTATATCCATATTGACATTTGATGTCGCAATACGATGGAATTTCGTCCGTGACAAATCGGAAACCGCGGCCCCGCGGAGCTTCCGGACCGAGACGATTCCATAGGACGCCCAACATGCCGGCTTGATTCGTATGATGCGGGCCAAACGCGCAAACGATTTCCGGTCGACCCGGAACTTGGCGAGCCTTCCAGAAACCGGCCGGATCCTCGATCGTATTGCCGAACAACAACCGAAATCCCGTCCCGTCCGGGTTGACCGTCCAAAGCGCGTGCCTTGCGAATACATTCTTCTCGATACCATAATCCCAACGCGTGAACATGATCCGCCCGTCATCCATCACTTGCGGGTAATGGTCGCTGTCGATGTTGGCCGAGATCCGGCGATGATTCGTTCCGTCGCGATTGCAAACATAGAGCAGTCCTGCTTTGCGACCTTGGCATTGCACCCACGTGTTCGCCTGCGTCGAGACGAAGCAGATATCGCCGTTCGGCAGTTCGACCGGACTGACATAATCGGCCGAGTCGTTCTCGGTAATTCGCTTCAGACCCGTTCCGTCGACACCGATTTCGTAAAGCTGCCACAGTCCGCCCGATCCAGTGTGGGCCGAAAAGAATATTGTTTTCGCATCCCACGAAAGACTCATGTCGTAAATCGCCATATTCGGATCGTGGAAGATCGTTTCAGCCGGCTGGTCGGGGTGAGCGGGGTCGAATCGGCAGATGCTCGCACCCATCGGTCCGCGAATCGAGTACGGCCCAATCGCGTTGATACTATAGCTTTTCCGCTTGATAAATAGGATCGGCGGTAGCTCGACGGCCCGGTCTCGCCACGTCCGATCGATCGCTTCGGTGGCTGCGAGAACTAGCGACTCGGCCGACGGTTTCCCGTCTTTGGCGGATTTTAGTGCGCCATCGATCACCGGTCGCAATCCATCGCGCGCAGCCGTCCAAGCAGCACCGCCTTCAGAAGCGGCAACTTGTTCGTCGAGACGGCGGTACATTTCGCTATCTTCCGGATCGAACATCGGAATCATCGCCAGATCGATCTTGAATCGCTCAAGACGCTCGACCGCACGGGCATAATCGGACGCGCGGCGAGCAAGGGGCGCAAGATCAGTAGCTTCGATTCCGGATGTCAGTCGTTCGACTGTCTCAACGTCGATTCCAATTTGCGCAGCGATCATCTTACTCGCAGCTTTTGGTTCGGCGGGAATCGTCGGTTCGTATTTCGCATCGAAGGCCGACTGGAACGGTCGATCGATGGGCGAGAAATTCGACGACCCGGCAGCACGATGGAACCGAGGCGACCAAGCACCGGGTGTCAGAGATTGATTCGGGTGAAGCAGAGGAATTGAAAACGCGAAACCATGGGCGGCATGAATACTGCCAATTTTCACCAAGAGTTGATTCTTCCCTTTTTTTAGCGGCAGCGAAAGACTCAGTGCCGACGGAAAGCGGCTCGGACCGCCGCGGCGGTGAACTTCGCCAAGCTGCTCACCATTGCGCCACACACGGATATAATCTTCGGCGTAGATTTTCATATCAAGGCTGCAATCTTCGGCAACCTCGATCGTGCGATAGATGTAAACGATCTCACTGCGTGACGGTGCCGGTCCGCGAGGCAGCAAATGCCGCCAGCCGTCGCTCCACTCTTCATGCTTCTCCCAACGACGCGTACCGTCGAGCATGCCCGGCAGGCGAGGAACTTCGTAGGTCGCCGACAAATCGGCTGACTCGCGACCTGCGTCAAGCACTTCAACCTCGGGCGGATACGGCTTGTTAAAAGCCGCAAATACGTTCGAAAAAATCCCTTCCTTAAACGGCCCGATACAATACCACGGACCAATCTGCGGATCGAGCTTTGCGATCATTTCCTCTTGCGATATCGCCGCAGTCTCGTCTTGCGCCGCACGGGTAGCGATCATCGCGGTCATCGCCTGATCGACACTAGTGGCGACGATCGGAATGTCGACTTCAACTTCTGCCGCTGCATGATTCATGCTTGCAATCAGCACCAGCATTGCGAACAGCACGGTTCGTATTGAACTTGGAATCAGCGAGCATAAGGAGCGGACGTGGGGAATATTCATTTGAATTATCCGTGGTTTTCGTAGGAATGTTGATTTGAATTGGAGGTTAAATCGACTTCAAAATGCATCAGCGTGGAATGTAACCGAGCCGCTCCGAGATCTCATCGGCATAACGCTTAGCGATCGGTCCGAGCTCTGGGAATGCGGACCGCAAGATGCGAATCGCCGGTCCCGTGACGTTGATGGCAGCGACGGGCTGGCCGGTCGCGTCGAAGATCGGCGCGGCGACACAATGGACGCCCTCGTATCCCTCGGCCCGGTCGACGCCATATCCTAGCCGGCGGATTTCTTCGAACTCGGCGAGGAATGCGTCGTCTGTTGTCAACGTTTCCGAAGTCAGTCGAGGCGTGCCCGCGCGGTTCAAGCGAGCGAGCGCATCGGACTCGGGCATATAAGCAAGCATCGCCTTCGTGCCGGCCGAGACATGAATCGGAAATCGCATGCCCGTTTCGACAACGAATCGGAACCGATGCAAACCGGGAATATGCTCAAGCACCATCCCTTCATCTTCCATCATCAGAACGAGCGTGACGGTCTCGCCCGTCTCGTCTCGGAATCGTCGCATCGGACCGAGCGAGGTCTCGAGCAGTCCCGCTTCCGCCTCGGCACCATATCCCATTGTGAGCAACTTGCGGCTGAGCGTAAATCGCATCGTCGCCTCGTCGCGATCCAAGTAATTTCGCTCCAGAAGCGTCGAAGTGATCCGAAAGGTGAGATTCTTCGAAAGCTCGAGCTTGCGAACAATCTCGCTGAGTGTCAGTCCGGCAGGAAAATCACGCAATAGCTCGATGATATCCAGACCGCGTTCCAAATTCGAAACACGATGCGCCGAAGTCGACCGATTCGAAGTAGACGAAGCATCCATGGGCAAAAAAACCGATTTCTAAGCAAAGGAGAGGATGACTGGGGGAAGGAATCAGAAGCCGTAAATTTGCACCTTATATATGAGAGACATATCCAGAGATGTGCCAGATCTAAATTGCAATATTCAAGCCTGCAGCCATAATACTAGAACGCCGTTCTATTTCTTAGATGATAACAGTATCCCACAGGAGATGTCAATGTTTTTCAAGAATATCTACCTTATAGAGGCAGAATACAGAAACTACAAAGCTTAGAGAAGGCTTTGGCGGCCTATATCGAAACTCGACCTGTAAAACGACAGCCTACGAGGTATACCTTCTCATCCCCCAGATACTTCTCATTAACGCGCAAGACCTCGGCAGTGAAGTAGGAAAATGCCGGAGCTCGGCCCAATGCGACGACAAGCTCATTGAAATCGGGGGGCGAATCCATCACGAAGCAAAGTCCGCCGGCCGAGGTATCTTCGCAGGCGACTTGGAAGAATTTCCGACGTGAGGGCATGACACCGCCATGAATCGGTGCGATGAGTTGACGATATCGGAACGCGCGACGCGGACTTTTTCGTTGCTCAACCCCGGAATTGGTTTCAATCTTCGAAAATTGGTCCTCTTCGGTTTCAGAAGATTCGGTTACGGCAACTTCGGTTTCAGAATCTCCAGACGGTTTCGCCTTCATGCGACTGCCCAACTTATCGAAAGCCGGACTCGACTTTACATTGACTGTCGCTGATTGAGTTTCAACGTCGCTTAGCACGGAGATCTTATTGTCGATCGCCGCAAGGTTCGATTCGGCTTCTGCGACTTTGCATTCGCTTTCAACCTTGAGCTCTCTGAGCATTTGGAGCGCGTTGTCGGCGTGTTCTTGAGTCTGCTTCAGTTCGTTTGCAAGCAACGTCTCTTTGGTGCAATCGGTTCCCGTAACGAGCATCGAGTTCAGATCGCCCTGCTCGTCCATCCTCGGAAGAATCGTCCAAGCGATAAATCGGGTTTCACTTTTTGCAACCTTGAACGAGCCGGTAAATCGTTGTTGATCCTTCGTCTTGATCGAATCGCGGAAACAGGCATGCAATCCGCCATCGTTTTCCGCCGAGGTTACGACTTCAAGGAATCGCTGCCCGATGATTTTCTTCGAATCCCAACCGAACATTTCGATCGATGTAGGATTTACCGTTTCGACGCGTCCCTCTTTCGAAAGTTCCAGCACGAGATTATCGACCATATCCAAGATGGTCGCCATCCCGGCCGTCTTCTCGCGAAGTTCGTTTTCGGCATGCACGCGAGCGACCGATGCGATCAGCAGGTTCGAAATCGTCTCGGCAAATGCGATATCGCCACCATTGAATTCGCACTCTTCTTTACTATAAACACTGAGCGTACCGAATGGAGCGTTATTTATGTAAAGCGGAACGGACAACAAACTGATGAAGCCGAGCTTCTGTAAGAACTGATCGGAAAAACGCTGATCCTTTTCCACGCAAGGTGAAACGACCGGACCGGCGGAAGATAGCGAGTAGGCGGCGAGCGACATTGACGGATCCATGTCGATTTCACGCGTCTTCGAATCGGCCAATATATCTTCGCTATGAACGGGAATCACCTTCATTTGAAGACGATCGCCGGACAAACATTCGGCAATGCCACAAAACTGGGCGCCCACGGTTTCCGCAAGCAGGGTCGCGGCATCTTGAAGCAACAGATCGAGATTCGGCAGTGCATTCGCTCTGCGCGCAAAGGCAAGCAGCGCCGCCTGTTGACGGTCGCGACCTTTCTCTTGATCAGATACAACCGCTGACCGGTTCGTCTGCGGATTGTCCTGGTTAAGTGTTGCGGATTCGGGCGTCATCGTCCTATTAAAACGATCCTAATTCATTTTATAGTTCAGCGTTCGTACAAATCATAATCATGCGGACACAACGAACAACATTCGCTAAATACCTACTCGCTGCTCGGAAATTTCAAACTTATGATCGACGCATTCAAGCCACCGTTAATGAAAAATGGCAGCAACAAACGCAAGATATTCCTATACAATGGAGTAGAAAATTATACGTTACTTCTGCGCACCTGCCAGGAGAAGCGCGACAATCGCCGCAAATTGGGGAATACCATTCGTCCAGTAGAATGAATTCTCAAGATAATGCAATTCAAACGATTGAAAAGTGAATATCGGTTGCAATGTTTATTCTGACTGCGCCGATAATACGGCCTCGATATGCACGATCCCGAGCTCTGCGCCTCTTGGCAACTGTCCGAACGTCGAGTATCATAAACTTTTGGGAATGCCTCGTTTCACTCCCGATATTGCAAATATATTGAGCAACCATCTACCGACAATGTCGAACCAACCGCTGTCCTTCACAAAAAATCCACAAGACCTGCTACCGCTGTTCGAACTTGAATCGTTTCGGCCCGGCCAGCAGGAAATCATATCCACCGTGCTTGCCGGTCGCGATTGCCTGTCGATCATGCCGACCGGTGGCGGGAAAAGTCTCTGCTATCAACTGCCAGCGTTAGCGATCGACGGACTGACAATCGTTATCTCGCCGCTGATCGCGCTGATGAAAGATCAGTACGACCAACTTAGCGCACTCAATCTGCCGGTCACGTTCATCAACAGCTCGATTTCGGAAGAGGAGCAGCAAACTCGGTTGACCGACATCGCGGCAGGTCGCTACAAGCTCGTTTACGCGGTTCCCGAACGATTCCGCAGTGCGCGATTCGTCGAAGCGGTTCGCGCGGCAGGCGTTAAGCTGCTCGCGGTCGATGAAGCGCACTGTATCAGCCAGTGGGGACACGACTTCCGACCCGACTATTGCCGCCTGGGCGAATTCCGCCGCCGAATCGGCGATCCGTCCGTCATTGCGCTGACGGCAACGGCGACCGAACGCGTTCGACGTGACATTATCGATCGACTCGAACTTAGCGAGCCTGATGTTTTCATCACCGGTTTTGCACGCGAGAATCTTTTTTATCAAGTCGAATTCCCTGAAAACGAGTCCGCCAAGTTCGACCATCTTGTCGAAGCGTTGCGAGAAACGTCGGGCTCGACGATCATCTACACGTCGACACGTAAACGCGCGGAGGAAGTCGCCTCGAAGATCAAGGAGACGACGCGACGT
>Ga0180430_10001733_pt1 | contig 20723 bp, 16 predicted proteins | sample SS_ome_9_FD_132999 | JGI IMG/M metagenome (GOLD analysis project Ga0180430, IMG submission 132999) | Hypersaline lake sediment archaeal communities from the Salton Sea, California, USA - SS_1_S_2 metaG | ecosystem: Environmental > Aquatic > Non-marine Saline and Alkaline > Hypersaline >... | reverse complement strand
GCGCCATCGCCACCGTCACGGTGGCCGCGAAACCGCCGGCCTCGAGAATCTGGCTCCAGCGGAAGGAAAACCAGCCGTTGCGCAGCACGAAGGCATGCGCGCCATTCGCGAACAGCCGCGCCACCGCCTCCATCGCGTAGCTGCCGCCGCCGGGCACCAGCGCCACCGCCTCGGCGCCATAGACCTCGCGCAGCATCGCCGAGATGTCGCGCATCACGCCCTGGAACCGCGCCGACATGTGGTTGAGCGACCGGTCGGTGAACACGACCGAGAATTCCTGCAACCCGTCCGGGTCGACATTCGCAAGCAATCCGGGCATCGGCCCCTCCCCTGATGGTCGCCCCGACCTAGCGCGCCCGCCGCCGCAAGGCAAAGCCTATCGCATCCTGCCGTCAGCCCAGCGGGCCCGGCCGCCGTTCCTCGCTCAGCAGCACGTTCGCCTCGACCTGCCCGACGCCCGGCAGCGTCATCACCCGGCGGCGCAGGATGCGTTCGAAATCGGCGATGTCGCGGGCCACCACGCGCAGCCGGTAGTCGTAAAGCCCCAGAACGTGCTGGACCTGCTGAACCTCGGGGATCGCGCTGACCGCGCGTTCGAAATCCTCAAGGCCCACACGGCCCTTCGCGGCCAGTTTCACGCCCAGGAACACGGTGACGCCGAAGCCCAGCGCCGACAGGTCCACCCGCGGCCGCCGGCCGCGGATCACGCCGGCCTCCGCCAGCCGCCGGATCCGCCGCCAGGCCGCCGATTGCGTCAGCCCGACGCGGCGGCCGACCTCGCCCGCGCCCAGGTCGGCCTCGGCCACCAGCAACCGCAGGATCGCCCGGTCGGTATCGTCCAGCGCGGTCACAGCGGCAGCCCCGCGCCGTCCTTGACCGTGGCGACCAGCATCAGCGCCTCGATATCGGCGATATGCGGCAGCGCCAGGATCCGGTCGCGGTAGATCAGCTGGTAATGCCCCATGTCGCGCGCGATCACGTTCAGCCGCACGTCGACCCGGCCCAGGAAGGTCTGGATCTCGATCACCTCGGGCACCTCGCGCGCGGCGGCGAGGAATTCGTCGAAGGCGCGGGGGTTCGTCTTGTCGAGCGTGAAGCGCAGCGAAACCTCGACCTCCCAGCCCAGCGCGCGCCAGTCGATCACCGCCTCCGTCCGCCCCAGCACGCCGCGGCCGCGCAGCTTCTCCAGCCGCCGCCAGGCCGTCGCCGCCGTCACCCCTGCCCGGCCCGCAAGCTCCGCCGCGGTCAGTTCGGGCTCGGACAGCAGGTGCCGCAGGAGGCGCCGATCGGTATCATCGATCTGCATCATACACTCGAAATTTTTCCATTCCTTGCATGATATTTTCCATCATGCCGAAGAACTATCAAATTATGCGACCGATTCCATGCGGAAATCCGCAGACTCCGCCCATCTGACACCCGAAGGAGGAGCGCGGAAAGATGCGCGTCTATTACGATCGCGATTGCGACATCAACCTGATCAAGGACATGAAGGTGGCGATCCTGGGCTACGGCTCCCAGGGCCATGCCCATGCGCTGAACCTGCGCGATTCCGGCGCCAAGAACGTCGTCGTCGCGCTGCGCGAGGGCTCGCCCTCCGCGAAGAAGGCCGAGGCCGAGGGGCTCAAGGTCATGGGCATCGCCGAGGCCGCGGCCTGGTGCGACCTGATCATGTTCACCATGCCCGACGAGTTGCAGGCCGAGACCTACCGCAAGCATGTCCACGACAACCTGCGCGACGGCGCCGCGATCGCCTTCGCGCACGGGCTCAACGTCCATTTCGGCCTGATCGAGGCGAAGCCGGGCGTCGACGTGATCATGATGGCGCCGAAGGGGCCGGGCCACACCGTGCGCGGCGAATTCGTCAAGGGCGGCGGCGTGCCCTGCCTCGTCGCGGTGCACCAGAACGCCAGCGGCCGCGCGCTGGAAATCGGGCTGAGCTACTGCTCGGCGATCGGCGGTGGCCGCTCGGGCATCATCGAGACCGATTTCAAGGAAGAGTGCGAAACCGATCTCTTCGGCGAACAGGCGGTGCTCTGCGGCGGCCTCGTCGAACTGATCCGGATGGGCTTCGAAACGCTGGTCGAGGCCGGCTACGCGCCGGAAATGGCCTATTTCGAATGCCTGCACGAGGTGAAGCTGATCGTCGACCTGATCTACGAGGGCGGCATCGCGAACATGAACTACTCGATCTCGAACACCGCCGAATTCGGCGAATATGTCTCGGGCCCGCGCATCCTGCCCTATGACGAGACGAAGGCGCGGATGAAGGCGGTGCTCGACGACATCCAGCAGGGCCGCTTCGTGCGCGACTGGATGGCCGAATGCGCCGTCGGCCAGCCCTCGTTCAAGGCCATTCGCCGCAACAACGATGCCCACCAGATCGAGGACGTCGGCGAGAAACTGCGCGCGATGATGCCCTGGATCACCGCCGGCAAGATGGTCGACAAGTCGCGCAACTGATCCTGCGCGACCGTGACAGGGGGCCCGCCGCGCGCCGGCCCCCCGTTCGTTTTGGTCGGGAAATATCCCGGGGGGAGGTGCCGCAGGCACCCGGGGGGCAGCGCCCCCCGCCCCGCCGTGGCCGCCCGGCTCAGGCCGCCGCGGTGACGGCCGCGACGATCTCGTCCACCACCTCGGCCAGCAGCCGCTCATCCTCGCATTCGCCCATCACGCGGACCAGCGGCTCGGTCCCCGACTTGCGGATCAGGATCCGGCCCGATCCGGCCACCCGCGCCTCGGCCGCGGCGATCGCGGCCTGCACCGCCTCGGCCGCCAGCGGGTTCGACCCGGCGCCGTAGCGCACGTTCTTCAGCATCTGCGGCACGGTCTCGAACTGCCGCGCCAGCGTGCTGGCCCGGGCGCCGGTCTCGGCCATCGCGGCGAGGAACTGCAGACCCGCCATCAACCCGTCGCCGGTGGTGGCGTGATCGGTCATCACGATATGGCCCGATTGCTCGCCGCCAAGGTTGAAGCCGCCGGCGCGCATCCGTTCCACCACGTAGCGGTCACCCACCGCGGTGCGCTCCAGCCTGAGCCCGCGGCCATCGAGGAACCGTTCGAGCCCGAGGTTCGACATCACCGTGGCGACCAGCGCGCCGCCCTTCAGCCGCCCGGTCTCGGCCCAGCGCGCGGCGAACAGCGCCATGATCTGGTCGCCGTCGGCGACATGGCCGGTCTCGTCGATCAGGATCACCCGGTCGGCATCGCCGTCAAGGCAGATCCCCAGGTCCGCGCCATGGGCGACGACGGCCTCGGCCGCGGTGTCGGGATGGGTCGATCCGCAGCGATCGTTGATGTTGCGGCCGTTCGGCGCGACGCCCAGCGGCACGACATCGGCGCCCAGTTCCCACAGCACCTCGGGCGCGGCGCGATAGGCCGCGCCATGGGCGCAGTCGATCACGACCTTCAGGCCCGAGAGCGTGCCGCCGCCCGAAAACGTGGTCTTGCAATATTCCACGTAGCGGCCGCGGCCGTCCTCGATCCGCTTGGCGCGGCCGATATCGGCGGGCTCCACCGTGGCGACCGGGCCTTCGAGCAGCGATTCGATCTCCGCCTCGGCGCCGTCGGACAGCTTGAACCCGTCGGGCCCGAAGAACTTGATGCCGTTGTCGGTGGCCGGGTTGTGGCTGGCCGAGATCATGATGCCGAGATCGGCGCGCATCGACCGGGTCAGGAAGCCCACCGCCGGCGTCGGCACCGGCCCCAGCAGCAGCACGTTCATCCCCGCCGAGGTCAGCCCCGCGGTCAGCGCGGTTTCCAGCATGTAGCCCGACAGCCGCGTATCCTTGCCGATCACCACCCGGTGGCCGTTCTTGCCGTCGGTGCGGAAGAACCGGCCCGCCGCCGCGCCCAGCTTCAGCGCGGTCTCGGCGGTCATCGGATGGGTGTTGGCGCGGCCGCGGACCCCGTCGGTCCCGAAAAGCTTGCGGGTCATCTGCTGTCTCCTTGCGTCACGGCCTGCCATAGCAGCAAGCCCTGAACGATCTGTGGCACGTCGTGCACGCGGTGGATCTGCACCCCCTGCGCCAGCCCCGCGAGCGTCAGTGCCAGGGTGCCCGGCGCGCGGGCCTCCGGTGCCCCGGCGCGACCGATGGTTCCGATGAAGCGCTTGCGCGACACGCCCAGCAGCACCGGGCAACCCAGCCCGTGAAACAGCGACAGGCCGCGGATCAGCGCGAGATTGTGCGCCGCGGTCTTGCCAAAGCCGATGCCCGGGTCGATCACGATCCGGTCGCGGGCGATCCCCGCCGCCTCGGCCGCCGCCACCCTGCCGGCCAGCGCGTCGTGGACATCCAGCAGCACGTCGTCGTAGCGCGGATCGTCCTGCATCGTCTCGGGCCGGCCTTGCGCATGCATCAGGCACAGCGGCGCGTCGGCCGTCGCCACCACGCCCGCCAGCGCCGGATCGTAGGCCAGCGCCGAGACATCGTTGACGATCCGCGCCCCGGCCGCCAGCGCCGCTTCGGCCACCGCGGCCTTGCGGGTGTCGACGGAAACCGGCGCCGTGCCCGCCAGCGCCTCGATCACCGGCAGCACCCGCGCGGCCTCGTCCGCGGCCGGCACCTCGGCCGCGCCGGGCCGGGTGCTTTCGCCGCCGATGTCCAGAATGTCGGCCCCGGCCTCCGCCAGCGCCCGGCCCTGCGCCACCGCCGCCTCGGTGCTGTCGAACCGGCCGCCATCGGAAAAGCTGTCGGGGGTGACATTGACGATCCCCATCACCCGCGGCCGGTCGAGCTTGAGCCCGGCCAGCGCCGGGCGCGGCGCGCAGAGGCGGTCGAGCAGCGCGCCGGGCAGATCGCCGGCGGGCACGATCTCGCGGGCGCCGTCGCGGCCCAGCCGCTCGGCCCGGTCGAACCAGCACCAGCCGCCGGCCAGCGCCCGCGCGCCGCGGGGCCGGGCCGGATCGGTCATCGCGATCGGTCGAAAGTAGTCCATCGGCGCCGCTTCAACCGCAGCGGCGCGGAATTGGCAACCCCGCGCCTCAGGCCCGCTCCACCGGCACGCGGCTTCCCGCCGGAACTGACATATCGCCGTGAACGACCAGCGCGGTGGCCGCCAGCGTCTCGGCCAGCCACAGCGCCAGCGCCACCGCGTCGCCCGCCGCGGCCTTCGGCCCGTCGACGGCATCCAGTACGATCTTCGAGGGCGCCCAGACCACCGTTTGGCCGTTGCGCATCGCCCAGTCGATCTCGGTCCGGGTGGCGACGACAAGGCAGCGCGGATCGCGCGCCGCCAGCGCCCAGGCGTTCTGCTCGATCGCCAGCAGGTCGATGCGGCGCTGCGTCGGGCGATGGCCGGTCACCGGCACCGGCGTTTCGGGCATGCCGACCGTCAGGATCACCGGCAGCCCGCGCGCGATCAGCGCGTCAAGCCGGTCGGACAGGTCCGGCGCGGCGATCTCGGCATTCGACAGGTGCGCGACGAGCGGTTGCAGCGCCGTCTCCACCCCCTCGGCATCCACCGCGCGCACCGGCGCCTGCGCGCGCGACCGCACGATCTCCACCCCCAGCGCGCCGGGGCCGCGGTCAAGCTTCTCGACCCGCACGAAGACCCGCATCGCCTGCGGCTCGGCGAGAATCCGTTCGCCGACACGCTCGGCCAGGGTTTCCAGCAGGTTCAGCCGTTCCTCGGCCAGTTCGGCGGCGATCGCCTCGGTGATCCGGTCGTAGGACAGGATGCGGTCGACATCGTCCTCCAGCGGGGCGGGATGCGGCCGGACCTCGACCACCACGTTGAAACGCAGGCGCTGCATCTGCCCGCGCTCCTGCTGAAAGGCGCCGATATCGGCCTCCACGACATGGTCGCGCAGGCTGATCCGGTCGCGCGGATCGGCCCCGGCCGAGGCTTCGGAACGCTCCTCGGGATGGGCGAAGGCAAGACGGATATCGGTGGTCATCGGCAGGATCCGGCGTTTTGAGGTCCCCACTCTAGCGCGCGAGAAGCGCGCCGAAACGGCGCGGGCGACGTCGGACGGACCGCCTGCGACCTACGGGCGCGCCGTCGCGCGCTCGGGCCGATAGAACAGGTGCCCGCCGATCTCCGCCGTCTTGGCGAACTTGCGCGCCCAGAACGGCTGCACGAAATCGGCGTGGAAATGCGTGGCCCCGCCGGTCAGCCGCCGCGGCGCGCCGTCGATCATCGCGCGCGCGATCTTCGCCGCCCGGTTCCACGAACTCTGGTCATCGACGGTTTCGGCCTTGCCGTCGCACATGAAGGAAAACTGGCAGGAGCCAAGTCGCGCCTGGTTGACCACCTTGCAGACCGTCGCGGGATAGCGCGGGCTTTCGACGCGGTTCAGCACGACCTCGGCCACCGCCACCTGCCCGGCCACCGGTTCGCCGCGGGCTTCGAAATACAGCGCCTTGGCGAGGCATTCGAACTGCGCGTCGCCCTGCGGCACCGGCTGTTCGGCCAGCCAGGAAGCGTCGATCCGCTCCGGCCAGCGCTCCGGCCGCGGGCGCGGCGCGCGGGTGGCGGCGCGCATCCGCGACGCGACCCGTCCCAGGGCGTCCCGTTCGTGCGACAGCAGGGTGATCAGTTGCGCATCCAGCGGGATGATCGCCGCCGTCGGATCGGTCGAGGTGCTCAGCCGTTCCTCCGCCGCCGCGGGACCGAGGCACAGCAGGGCTGACGCCAATGCGCAAAGTGCAATTCTTGCAACGGCCATTAAGGATGTCCGACCGGCCCGAAAGACCGCGCCCCCTTGAATCCAACCGACGGTGTGGATAACCGAAATTAACCTTTCCGTCCAGAAACCCTGCCGCCGCAGCGCGGCAGGCCCCCGGCCGGTATTGGTAAACGGCTGGAATCAGGCGTCTTCGCCCGACCTTCGGGGATCAAGAAGCGCGAAATGCGCGGCCGCAAGCCGCGCCACCGGAACCCGGAACGGCGAGCAGGAAACGTAGTCGAAGCCCGAATCGCGGCAGAACGCGATCGATTCGGGATTGCCGCCATGTTCGCCACAGACCGACAGCGTCAGGTCAGGGCGCGCCTGGCGCCCGCGATCGGCGCCGATATGCAAAAGCTCTCCGACCCCTTCGGTGTCGAGAATGTGGAACGGATCCTCGGCATAAACCCCCTGGCTGACATAGGCGCCCATGAACCGCCCGGCATCGTCGCGCGACAGGCCATAGGTCATCTGCGTCAGGTCGTTGGTGCCGAAGGACAGGAAAGCGGCATGTTGCGCGATCTCGCCGGCGCGCAGCGCGGCGCGCGGGGTTTCGACCATCACGCCCAGCCGGTAGGCGAAATCCGCCCGCATCTCGGTGCGCACCGCCGCGGCCACGGCGTCGACCCGGGTCTTGACCAGTTCGACCTCTCGCCGGGCCGAGACCAGCGGGATCATGATCTCGGGCACCACCGGGGCGCCGCGGCGGCTGGCCTCCACCGTCGCCTCGAAGATCGCGCGGGCCTGCATGTCGTAGATTTCCGGCACCGTGATCCCCAGCCGCACGCCGCGCATCCCCAGCATCGGGTTGAACTCGCGCAGCGCCTCCACCCGGCGGGTGACCTCCGACAGCGGCCGCGCCAGCGCCTCGGCCAGTTCGCGCATCTCCTCGCGGTCATGCGGCAGGAATTCGTGCAGCGGCGGGTCGAACAGCCGGATGCAGACCGGCAGGCCCGCCATGATGTCAAAGAGCGCGATGAAATCGGCGCGCTGCATCGGCAACAGCCGGTCCAGCGCCACCTTCCGGTCCTTCGCGGTATCGGCGAAGATCATCTCTCGCATAACCGTCAGCCGGTCTTCCTCGAAGAACATGTGTTCGGTGCGGCACAGGCCGATGCCCTCGGCGGCGAAGTCGCGCGCGGTGCGCGCGTCGTCGGGCGTGTCGGCATTGGCGCGCACGCCGATGTCGCGTGCCGCGTCCGCCCAGGCCAGAAGCTGGTGAAACGCCTCGTCCAGCGCGGGCGGCAGCATCTCGGCGCTGCCGGCAAGGATCTCGCCCGAGGTTCCGTCGACGGTGATCACCTCGCCCTCGCGCAGCCGCCGGCCGCCGGGGCCGATCACCACCCGTTCGCGCGGGTCCAGCCGAAGATCGGAGGCACCGACGATGCAGGGCAGGCCGAGGCCGCGGGCGATCACCGCGGCATGGCTGGTCATGCCGCCGCGTTCGGTGACCACGGCCGAGGCCGCATGCATGCCGCGGATATCTTCCGGCGCGGTCTCGCGGCGCATCAGGATGCAATCCTCGCCGCGCGCCGCGCTGGCCTGCGCCGCGGCCGAGGTGAAGACGATCCGCCCGGTGGCGGCGCCGGGGCTGGCCGGGATGCCGCGCGCGATCCGGTCGCGCGGGGCGCGCGGATCGACCTGGTGGTGCAAAAGCTCGGACAGCGCGCGCGGCTCCACCCGCAGCACCGCCTCGTCGGGCGCGATGATCCCGGCCTCTGCCAGGGTCACCGCGATCCGCACCGCCGCGCGCGAGGACCGCGCGACGCGGGTCGCGTCGATCACCCGCAGGGTGCCGCTTTCGATCGCGAATTCGATCTGCATTTCCTCGCGCAGCCGGGCCCGGCAGGCCTCGCCCTGGCGCACGAGTTCGGCGAAGACCTCCGGTGCGCGATCCTCCAGCGAGGGGCCGCGCGCGTCGCGGGTCAGATACAGCGTTTCCTCCGCCGCGCCATTCTTCGGCGCAAGGCTCTGGCCATGGAACCGGCCGGTGACCTGGCGCTGCCCGGTGACCGGATCGACCAGCTGGATCGTGCCGGCACCCGACAGGCCCGGCCCGATCCCCAGCGCCATGCGCTGCACCACCAGCCCCAGCGGCGCCTCGGCGGGCGCGCCCTTGGCCTGCCGCAACAGCCGCGCCGTCGTTCCCTCCCAGGCCCGCGCCATGGAGCGCAGCACCTCGGCCAGCTGCCGCGCCGGATCCTCGGGGAACGGCGCCTCCATCTCGGCCTCGTAGGCCGCCAGCGCGCGGTCGAGCGCGCCGGGGCCCGGCGGCGCCGCGAACATCTCGGGGTCGAGCCGGGCGACATGCACCGCGAAGGCCTGCACGAAGGCGAGGTAGAGCGCATCGGCCGCCGCCGCGCCGTGGCTTTCGGTCAGCGCCGCGTGCCGCCCGGCATTCATGCCCACGTTCAGGATCGTGCTGGGCCCGCCCCATTCCGGATTGGCCGGCGACGGCCGGACCGACACCAGCGGCGCATCGCCAAAGAGCCCGATCAGCCTGTCCGTGTCCGGCAGGGTGCCCGCGGCGATGGCGCGCACCGTCTCGCAGGGCAGCGCCACCGTCAGCGGCACCGGCAGATCGAGCCGGATCAGCCGCTGCAGGCATTTCGCGCGCCAGCCGTGGCGCTCCGTGGCGACGGCCGCGCCCGGCGTGATTTCGGCAAACGCCCTGAAATCAGATGGTTTCTGCACCGCGGCATGCTCCTGTTCCCGCGGCAGCATACGCCGATGCCGCGACAAGACAAGCCCGCGGAACGGGCCGCCGCGTCAGCCCTCGATCCGGGTCAGATCGCCGACCGCGAGACAGGCCGTGCGAATCCGGCTGAGCAGGTTGAGCCGGTTGCGCCGCACCACCGGGTTCTCGGCATTGACCTGCACCGCCTCGAAGAACGCGTCCACCGGGGCGCGCAGCGCGGCCATGCCCTGCATGGCCGCGGCGAAATCCTCGGCCTCGATGGCCGGGGAGATCGCCCCCTCCGCCCGGTCGAGCGCGGCGAAAAGCGCGCGCTCCACCTCCGTTTCGGCGAATTTCGGATCGGCGCCGAAGGAATATTCCACCCCGTCCTTCGCCTCGGCCTGGGTGAGGATGTTGTTGGCGCGCCGGAAGCCCTGCATCAGGTTCTCGCCATCCTCGGTCGCGAGGAACCCGCCCAGCGCCTCGGCCCGGCGCACCAGCAGCACGAGGTCGTCGTTGCCCGGCAGCGCGAGGCAGGCGTCGATCACGTCGTGGCGGATGCCCCGGTCGCGCAGGTAGACCTTCAGCCGGTCATGGAAGAAGGCCAGCAGGTCGTCGCGCCCCGCCGGGATCGTCTCGCGCAGCCGGTCGAGCCAGCTGCCCTCTTCCACCTGCGCCGCCGGCGTGCCGGTGCGCCGCTCGGCCAGCGCCTCCAGCGCCGCGCCGATCACGCCGCGCCCGGCGATATCGTCAAGCATGTCGTGCAGGCGGAACAGGTCGCGCTCTTCCTCGGTATCGAGGTTGTCGCGGATCTCGTGATCCAGAAGCTGGATGTCGATCACCTCGGCCAGCGGCAGCCGCAGGTCGGAGGCCAGCAAGAGCCGGATCACCCCCAGCGCCGCGCGGCGCAGCGCGAACGGATCCTTCGAACCGGTGGGCTTTTCGTCGATCGCCCAGAAGCCGGTCAGCGTGTCGAGCTTGTCGGCCAGCGCCACGGCGACCGAGACCGGCGCCACCGGCACCTCGTCGGACGGGCCGAGCGGCGCGTAATGGTCTTCGCAGGCCGCGGCGACCTCGGGGGGCATGCCCGCCGCCGCGGCGTAGTAGCGCCCCATGATCCCCTGCAACTCGGGAAACTCGCCGACCATGGCCGAGCGCAGATCGGCCTTGGCCACCCGCCCGGCCTGTTCGGCCAGGCCCGGATCGGCCCCGACCCGCGGCGCGATCAGCCGCGCCAGCCGCGCGATCCGGTCCACCCGGTCGGCCTGGCTGCCCAGCTTGTTGTGGAAGGTCACGCTGGCCAGCCCCTCGATCCAGGCGGCCATACCGGCCTGCGCCACCCGCAGGTCGTTGTTCCAGAAGAACTGCGCATCGGCCAGCCGCGCCGCCAGCACCTTGCCGTTGCCGGCCAGAATCGTCGCGCCGTGATCGGCGGTCTCGCGGTTCGCCACGGTGACGTAGCGCACGATCTTCCCGGTCTTCGGGTCTCGGACGGAAAAGAACTTCTGATGTTCGCGCATCGAGGTCTGCAGAACCTCGGGCGGCAGATCGAGGAACCGCGCGTCGATCGGCCCGATCAGCACGACCGGACATTCCACCAGCCCGGCGACCTCGGTCAGCAACGTCTCGTCGGCCACCACCTCCAGCCCCGCCGCGAAGGCGAGATTGTCGGCCTCGGCCCGGATCAGCGCCGCGCGTTCGGCCGGGTCGAGCACCACGAAGGCCCGCTTCAGCCGCGCGGCATAATCCTCGAACGAGGTGACGGCGAATTCGGCGGGCGCGTGGAACCGGTGGCCGCGCGTCCGGTCCCCGGCCACGATCCCGTCGATCTCCAGCGGCACCACGCTGGCCCCGGCCTCGTCATGCAGGATGCACAGGATCGATTGCAGCGGCCGCACCCAGCGCAGGTTGCCCGCGCCCCAGCGCATCGATTTCGGCCAGGGGAACGTGCGGATCACCCGCTCCAGCACCTCGGCCACGATCTCGGCCGCCGGGCGGCCGGGCCTTTCGATCACCGCGAAGAAGGCGCGGCCCTTGCCGGCCTCGCGAAGCTCCAGCGCGTCGCGCGTCAGCCCGGTGGACCGCAGGAACCCCGCGATCGCGGCCTCGGGCGCATCCTCGCGCGGGCCCTTGCGCTCCTCGACGATCCGCGGGCTTTCCGCCGCCAGCCCCGCCACCGCCAGCGTCAGCCGCCGCGGGGTGGAAAACGCCTCGGCGGCGGCATAGGTCAGCCCGGCCTCGACCAGCCCGTCGGTGACGAGCTTTTTCAGGTCGGCGCGGGCGCGGGCCTGCATCCGCGCCGGGATTTCCTCGGACAGCAGTTCGATCAGAAGGTCCGGCATCCTAGTCTTCCGCGCTGTCGTTGAGTTGATGCCAGGCAAAGGCCCGGCCGTCTGGATAGACGGCGATCACGCGGTCGACGCCCGGTGCGATCTCGCGCTGCGAGAGGAAGGCGACGGCCGGGCCGTCGGCCACGTCCGGGCCGATCCGCGCCGCGTCGAAACAGTCGAACCAGGGCGGCGCGATCAGCGGCTCCGCGCCCTCGTAGATCTCGTAGGTCTCGGTCATGTGCGCCAGCGACATCGGCGTGGTGAAACAGGCGCGGAACCGCAGCGGCGAACTGTCGGCGTCGATCCCCTCGAACGCCTCCACCGCGATCGGCTCGGGCTCGCCGGTGGCCAGAAGGGTCAGCTGCATCCGCGCCTGCGGCGCATCCGCGGCCACGGGTTCATAGAAGGCGTGAACCTGCAACCAGTACATCGCCAGCCCGGCGACGGCCCCGGTCAGCACGATCGCCCCGCCGACGAGCTTGCCATTCACGCCAGCCCCCCGCCGCCGCCGGCCTCGGTCCGCACGAAGGCATCCGCGCAGCGTTTCGCCAGCGCCCGGACCCGGCCGATATAGGCCTGCCGTTCGGTGACCGAGATCACGCCGCGCGCGTCGAGCAGGTTGAACAGGTGGCTGGCCTTGATGCACTGGTCATAGGCCGGATGCGCCATCACGATCCGCCGGCCCGAGGCGTCGTGCTCCTGCGCCACGAGGATCCTGTCGCATTCCGCCTCGGCATCCTCGAAATGGCGCAACAGCATCTCGGTTTCCGCCTGGTCGAAGTTCCAGCGGCTGTATTCCTGCTCGGTCTGGCGAAAGATGTCGCCGTAGCTCAGCGGGATCGGCGCGTCGGGATCGTTGAACGGCATCTCCATCACGTGGTCGATGCCAAGGACATACATCGCCAGCCGTTCCAGCCCGTAGGTCAACTCGCCCGAGACCGGTTTGCAATCATGCCCGCCGACCTGCTGGAAATAGGTGAACTGGCTCACTTCCATCCCGTCGCACCAGACTTCCCAGCCCAGCCCCCAGGCGCCCAGCGTCGGGCTTTCCCAGTCATCCTCGACAAACCGGATGTCGTGCAGGTCGAGGTCGATGCCGATCGCCGCGAGCGAGCCGAGGTAAAGCTCCTGCAGGTCCGGCGGCGAGGGTTTGATCAGCACCTGGAACTGGTAATAGTGCTGCAACCGGTTCGGGTTCTCGCCGTAGCGCCCGTCCGTTGGCCGGCGCGAGGGCTGGACATAGGCCGCCGCCCAGGGTTTCGCCCCCAGCGCGCGCAGCGTGGTCGCCGGGTGGAAGGTGCCCGCGCCCACCTCCATGTCATAGGGCTGCAGGATGGCGCAGCCCTTCGAGGCCCAGTAGGACTGAAGCCGCAGGATCACGTCCTGGAAGGATCGCGGGGTGGCGTCGGGCATGGATCGGACTCGCGGCTTGCCGATGGCGCGTTCTCAATAGGCAACAGCCCCGCAAGGGTCAATCGACCCACGGGATTTTCAGGTGACGCTAAGGTTCAGACTGATAGTGTCCCGCCGGACTGGACCACTCGACTGAAAGGATGCAAGGGCATGCGCGCTGTTTTCGCGGTTCTGGCGCTTATCGTCTCAACCTTCACGGCCACCGTCGCGACCGCGCAGGAGGCCTGGATCCAGGTCGAGGCGCGGCCGACGCTGGCCGAGGCCGAGGATCGCGCCCGCGCCTACGCCCGGACGCTGCCGGACGTGACGGGCTACGAGATGGCCGCGGGCTGGCACGCGATCGTGCTGGGCCCCTACCAGATCGACGAGGCGGCGCGGCAGTTGAACCTGTTGCGGCGCGAGGGGCTGATCCCGGGCGACAGCTTCCTGACCGACGGCCGGGTGCTGCGGACGCGGTTCTTTCCCCCCGAAGGCGCCGACCCGGAGCCGGCGCAGGCCGTCACCACCGCGCAGGCCGAGCCGGCCGCGGAGCCCGCCGCGGCCGCGCCGGAGCCGCAAGCCCCGGAGCCCGCGGCCGAGCCCGCGCGGATCGTCGATCCGTTCCCGCCGGCCGAAAGCTTTGCCGAGGCCCGGAATTCCGAGGCGCTGCTGACCCGCGAGGAGCGCGAGGAACTGCAGCGCGCGCTGGCCTGGTTCGGGTTCTACACCGCCGGGATCGACGGCGCCTTCGGCCGCGGCACCCGTGCGGGGATGGCCGAATGGCAGGCCCGCAACGGCTTCGACCCGAACGGCGTGCTCGGCGCGCGGCAACGGGCGATCCTGCTCGCCGCCTGGCGCGACGACCTGGCGGCGATGGGGCTGCGGCTGGTGCGCGACGAACGCGCCGGGATCGAGGTGCAGATTCCCACCGCGATGGTCGAATTCGACCACTACGAGGCGCCCTTCGCGCATTTCCGCGAAAAGGACGGCTCGGGCGTGCGGGTCTACCTGATTTCGCAGCAGGGCGACGCGACCACGCTGTTCGGGCTTTACGAGATCATGCAGACGCTGGAGATCGTGCCGCTGGACGGCCCGCGCGAACGCCGCGCCTCGAGCTTCACGATCGAGGGGCGCAGCGCGACCGTCGCCTCCTACACCCAGGCCGGGCTTTCCGGCGGGCTGATCAAGGGCTTCACGCTGGTCTGGGATCCGCGCACCGCGACGCGCATGGACAAGGTGCTCGACGCGATGAAGGCCAGCTTCCGGCCGTTCGGCGATGTCGCGCTGGACGATGCGCTCGCGGCGCCGGATTCGGCGGCGCGGGCCGACATGCTGGCCGGGCTGGAAGTGCGGCGGCCCGAACGGGTCCGGTCGGGCGTGTTCGTCGATGGCACGGGGCGGGTTCTGACCGCCTTCGAAGCGGTGGAGGGCTGCGACCGGCTGACGATCGACCAGGGCACCGAGGCGGCGCTGACGGCAAGCGATGCCGCGGCCGGGCTTGCCCTGCTCACCCCGGTGACGGCGCTGGCGCCGGCCGATCACGCCGCGTTCCGCGCCGAAACCCCGCGGTCCGGGGCCGAGATCGCGCTGGCGGGCTTCGCCTATGCCGATCTGCTCGACACCCCGGTGATGACCTTTGGCCGCTTCGCCGGGCCGGGCGGGTTCGACGGCGCGCCGGGGCTTCTGCGGCTCGACCTCGCCGCGCTGGAGGGCGACACCGGCGGCGCGATCTTCGACACCTCCGGCGCGGTTCTGGGGCTTTTGCTGCCGCGCTCGGCCGGCGGCGCGCGGCCCGCGCCGGAAGGCGCGGCGCTGGCGCGCGATGCCGGGGCGGTCACGGCCTTCCTCGAGGCCAACGGGGTGGCGCCGCAGGCGGAGCCCTTCGGCGGCGCGATGGCGGCCGAGGATCTGACCGACCGCGCCACCGCGATGGCGACGCGGGTGGCCTGCTGGAACTGACGCGGGCGCCGGGCGTCAGCCCCGCGCCGCCAGACCGGGCGTCATCCGGATCAGCGTCGGCCCCGGATAGGCCAGCGCGCGGCGCACCGCCCGGGCCAGCGCGTCAAGGCTGTCGGGTTCCTCCGCCGCCGCGCCCCAGGCCCGCGCCAGCGCGCCGAAATCGGGGTTGCGGGCCACCACGGCATTGGGCGCGATCTGGCTGCGCAGCATGCTGTCCTCGATCTCCTTGAGCTTGCCGTTGTCCCACAGCAGGATCGGCAGTGGCCGGCCCAGTTCCACCGCCGTGCCCAGTTCCTGGATCGTGTATTGCAGCCCGTAGTCCCCGGCGATGGCGACGACCGGGGCATCGGGCAGCCCGACCTTGCCGCCGATCGCGGCGGGCAGCGCGTAGCCCAGGGTGCCGAAGCCGAAGGGATGGTGCCACAGCCCCGGTTCGGGCAAGTCCCAGACCTCCTTGGCGACATAGGCGAACTGCGTCATGTCGGAATAGACCCGCGTGTCGGGGGGCAGGGCCGCGCGCAACGCGTCGCAGAGGGGCACGATCCCCGGCCGCTCGGCATCGACCTCGGCGCGCCAGCGGGCGCGGGCCTGCGCGACCTCGGCCGCGGTCCAGTCGCTGTTGCCCTCCGGCACCGCCCCGGCCAGCGCCGCCAGAACCGCCGCCGCATCGCTCCGGATCGCGAGGTCGGCGGGCGTGTCGGCCAGTTCGGCGGGATCGATATCGACCCGGATCAGCGGGCAGGCATGGCCCAGCCCCGGCCGCCACAGATCAACCTCGGACAACTCGCTGCCGACGACGACAACCAGGTCCGCCCGCGCGATGACGGCGGCGCTGTCGGGCCGGGCGAGGAAACTGCCGAAGGCCAGCGGATCGCCCGGCGCGACCACACCGCGCCCGGCATAGGTGGTGAAGCTCGCCGCCCGACGGCGCGCCAGCAGCCCCCGCGCCGGGCCGGCCGCACCACGTGCGCCACCGCCGAAGACGAACAGCGGCCGGCGCGCCGCGGCGATCATCGCCGCGGCCCGCGTCACGTCCGGCGTGCCGGGGCCGACCGGCATGGCGGGCGGCGGCGGCGCCGGCGGCGCGGGCGCGCCCAGCACCCCGATCGGAACCTGCACATGCTTCGGTCGCGGCCGGTCCAGCGCGAATTCGGCCAGCGCCCGGTCGATCAGGTGATAGGCGGTCGCGGCGTCCTGCGCGGTTCTCGACCAGTCGCAGACGGTGGCCGCCGCGCCCTCCTGGTCGGGCATCTCGTGCAGCCGCGCCCGGCCGATGCCAAGGTCGGCCGTCTCCAGACAGGACGAGATCGCCAGCACCGGCACGCTGTCCGACAAGGCCTGGCCCAGCGGCGTCATCAGGTTGGTCAGGCCCGGCCCGGTGATCACATAGGCCACGCCGGGCCGCCCGGTGGCGCGGGCATAGCCGTCGGCCATGAAGCCCGCGCCCTGTTCGTGGCGCGCCAGCACATGGGTGATCCCGGCCTCCTCGATACCGCGGTAAAGCTCCACGTTGTGCACGCCGGGGATGCCGAAGATCACCTCGACCCCCCGCGCCTTCAGCATCGCCGAGATCTGCGCGCCCAGCGGCCGCATCGCCCGATCCGTCATCTCACACCCTCCAGAACCGCGGCAGCACCACGACCATGACGACCAGAAGCTCCAGCCGGCCCAGGAACATCGCCATGGTCAGCAACCATTTCGCCGTGTCGTTCAGGCTGCCGAAATTGCCCGCCGGCCCGATGATCGGGCCCAGCCCCGGCCCGATATTGGCGATCGCCGTCGCCGCGCCGGACACCGAGGTGACCATGTCCAGCCCGGTCAGCGACAGCGCCACGGCAAAAAGGCCCAGCGACAGCACGAAGACCACGAAGAAGGCGATCACCGAATCGATCACGTCGTCGCCCACCGGCTTGCCGTCATAGCGCGGCGTGAACAGGCCCGAGGGCGAATGGATGCGCCGGATCTCCGCCGCGATGGCGGCGATCAGGATCTGGTAGCGGAAGATCTTGACCGAGCACGAGGTCGACCCGGCGCAACCGCCGATCAGCCCGATGAAGAAGAACAGCACCATCGGGAACGCGCCCCAGAGCTGGTAATCGACCGAGGCATAGCCGGTGCCGGTGATGATCGACGTGACGTTGAACAGCGCCTCGCGCAGCGCCGGCCCCACAGGATCGCCGTTGCCGATCACCCGGTAGGCGGTGACGGCTACCACCAGCGCGCCGAGCGCCCAGAAGAAGCCGCGCACCTGCACGTCCTGCCACAGCGGCCGGACGCTGCCGGCCATCACCTGCACGTAGCGCACGAAGGGCAGGCCGGCGAGCACCATGAAGATCGCGGCGACATATTCCGCCGGCCCCCGGAAGGCCCCGAACGAGGCGTCGTAGGTGGAAAACCCGCCGGTCGCGAGCGTCGTCATCGCGTGGTTCAGCGCCTCGAACCCGGTCATGCCGACGCCGAGATAGGCGAAATGGCAGGCGACCGTCAGCCCGACATAGGCCGCCGCGATCCGCGCCGCGATCTCGGCCGCGCGCGGCAGCACCTTGCCACCGGTATCGAACGCCTCGGACCGGAAGATCTGCATGCCGCCGACCCTGAGTTCGGGCAGGAACACCATCGCCACCACGATGATCCCGATGCCGCCGAACCATTGCAGCATCGACCGCCACAAAAGCAGCCCCTGCGGCAGATCGTCGAGACCGGACAGAACGGTCGAACCGGTGGTCGTCAGGCCCGACATCGCCTCGAACACCGCGTCGACCGGGCGCGCGCCGGTCGCGCCCAGCGCGAAGGGCAGCGCCCCGAACAGCGGCAGCACCAGCCAGACCGACGAGGCCAGCAGGAAGGTCTGTTGCAGGGTCAGCCGCCCGGTCACGGCGTTGGCGCAGGCCAGCGCCATCAGCCCGCCGGTCAGAACCGTGATCACCGCGGATTCGAAGAACACCGGCCAGTGGCCGTTGCCGGCCAACAGGTCGAAGCCCATCGGCACCAGCATCGTGGCCCCGAGAACGGCGACGAGCAGGCCGATCACGTGACCGATGGGGCGCAGATCGAGCATGGGGGCAACGCTTGGCCGGCACCCCCGGCGCTGTCAAGCCGAAGGGATCAGCCGGTGTGGTAGAGCGAGGCGAAGAGCCGCGGATCGAGGCTTTCGGCCGCGAAGGTTGGCCCCTCGGTCAGCACGCTGACCGCGTCGTGGCTGTGCAGGCTTTCCTGGTGGCTGGCCACCACGCGGAAATCGCCGATCCGCTGATCGGCCAGCAGCACCGCGGCGAAGCTGCGCGCGGCATCCTCCACGAAGATCGGGTTGGCGGCGTTCAACTCGGCGAAGGCCTGTTCGTCCTCGCGCTTGACCATCACCTGCGTCTCGGTCGGCACGGCGCGGCGGGCCATGTCGATCAGGTCCTCGAACCACAGGCACTGGCCTTCCTCGACCACCGCGGAGATCCGGGCGACCGAGCGTTGCGAATGCGGCGTGGCCAGCTGGCCGCGCACCTGCCGGGCATGTTCGGACAGTTCCAGCGAACAGGGGCAGGTCGAGGAATAGACATAGTCGAGATGGACGATCTTGCGCCGCACCCCGGCGGTTTCCACCAGTTCCAGCGCGATGTCGTAATACTGCCAGCCGGCAAGGCCCGAGCGCAGCGCCGGCACCTTCACCGGGAAGGAGAACCGCATCTGGATCCGCGCATCGAAGCTGCCCAGATCGGCCTTGTAGTCATCCAGCGCCGCCTCGATCACCTCGAAGCTGAAGGTCCGTTCGGCATGGGCATAGAACGAGCGCATGATGCGGCTCATGTTGATGCCCTTCTTCTCGGCCTCCAGGCTCACCGTTCCGGTGACCGAGGTTTCCAGCGTCAGGTCGCCGTTGTCGCGGGTGTGGTAGCGGATCGGCAGCCGGAAATTGGAAATGCCGACGTGCTGGATCTGCGTGCGGGCGCCGACGATCAGGCTGGCGGGGCCGTTCTGAAGGTCCGGCAGGCTGGCCTTGTAGGCGGCGTCGACCGCGAAATCCTCGGGATAGGCGCGCGACAGGGCCGGGTAGTCGGCCGCCTGCCCCGGCAGCAGCCGGGCGATCGCCGGGTCGAGCCGGGCGATCTCCGTCACGCTGGCCTGGGCCGCCCAGCGGCGCAGCACCTTGAGCGCCTCGGCGGCGTCCTCGCTGTCCGGTGCGCCCGGGGCCCGGTTGGGATGGATGTTCATGCGACTCTCCCTGCGGCCTTGCACGGGTCCGCCGCCCAGAATGCGGCAGCCCGTGCGCCTTGTCCAATAGCAAGCTGTTTACGGCCCGCGCGCGCGGTCAGATCACTTCCAGCGCCCGCGTCAGGTCGGCCAGCAGGTCGCCGGCATCCTCCAGCCCCACCGACAGCCGGATCAGCCCCGGCGTGATCCCCAGTTCGCGCTTCTGATCCTCCGGCAGCCGCTGGTGCGTGGTGGTGGCCGGATGCGTCGCGATCGTCCTGGCATCGCCGAGATTGTTGGAAATCTTCACGATTTCCAGCGCGTTGAGCAGCGCGAAGGCGGCCCGCTGCCCGCCCGCCACATCGATCGAGATCACGGTCCCGCCGGCCCCCATCTGCCGCATCGCGAGATCGTGCTGCGGATGCCCCGGCAGGCCGGGAAACAGCACGCGGGCGAGGTTCAGATGCCCGTCCAGCGCCTCGGCCAGCCGTTGCGCTGTCGCGGCCTGGGCGCGCACGCGCAAGTCCAGCGTTTCCATGCCCTTCAGCATCACCCAGGCGTTGAACGGGCTCATCGCCGCGCCGGTGTGCTTGAGGTAGGGCTCGACGACCTTGCGCACGTGGTCGCGGCTGCCGCAGATCACCCCGCCAAGGCAGCGGCCGCCGCCGTCGATATGCTTGGTCGCCGAATAGACGACCACGTCGGCGCCCTGCGCCACCGCCCGTGAATAGACCGGCGTGGCGAAGACGTTGTCGACGATCACCAGCGCCCCGGCGGCATGGGCGATGTCGGCCACCGCGGCGATGTCGATCACCTCCAGCGTCGGGTTCGAGACGGTTTCGAAGAACACCGCGCGGGTATCGGGCCGCACCGCCGCGCGCCAGGCGGCAAGATCCGTGCCATCGACCAGCGTGACCTCGACCCCGAAGCGCCCGAGGATGTCGAGCACGTAAAGGCAGGAGCCGAACAGCGCCCGCGCCGCGACGACGTGATCGCCGGCCTTCAGCATCGAGGTCAGCGCGGCATTGACCGCCGCCATGCCGCTGGCCGTCGCGAAGGCATCCTCGGTGCCCTCGATCGCCGCGATCCGGTCCTCGAACATCCGCACCGTCGGGTTGCCGTAGCGGGCATAGATGAACTCGTCGGCGCCGGCCTCGACGAACCGCGCCTCGGCCTGTTCGGCGCTGTCGTAGACGAACCCCTGGGTGAGGAAGATCGCCTCCGACATCTCGCCGTACTGGCTGCGGCGGGCGCCTTCGTGAATGAGCTTGGTACGTGTCTTCCAGTCGGCCATCGGCCCCTCCGCATTGGTTCCCGGAACGGCCGCGGGCGGCGACGGGGCCGTCCCTCAACCTCTTTAGCGGCTTGTTTTACGTGGCCCGCAATCCGGTGCACAAATCGCCACGGCCCTGCAGGTACTGCCAAGCGCGGAACCGGTCAACACCGTCATGCAGCCGACATGCCGGCGTCACCTCTGTGTCGTGGTAACGGGCTATCCCCGCCGCAACATCTG
>Ga0180430_10001732_pt1 | contig 20725 bp, 12 predicted proteins | sample SS_ome_9_FD_132999 | JGI IMG/M metagenome (GOLD analysis project Ga0180430, IMG submission 132999) | Hypersaline lake sediment archaeal communities from the Salton Sea, California, USA - SS_1_S_2 metaG | ecosystem: Environmental > Aquatic > Non-marine Saline and Alkaline > Hypersaline >... | reverse complement strand
GGGTTTTTCCTCAAGTTTATTTCGATACATTGCATCTTCAGCAACTTTGAACAAATCATCCATATCCTGTTTTTCATCAGTCTTGGTAGCCGCTCCCAGTGCAATGGATACAGGAAGTTTGGTATCAGTGCTCCTGTGTTTGGATTTCTTTATTCTTTTCAGAATTGCTTCTGTGTCTTCCCTGTTGGTTCCCGGGAGAAGAATCATGAACTCGTCTCCTCCTACCCTTGCAATTATGTCATCTTCCCTGCATGATTCCACTAGTTTTCCCGCAACATTTTTAAGGAGATTGTCTCCTTCCATGTGCCCGAATGAATCATTGGCAAGTTTTAGTCCATTGACGTCAGCCATTATTACTGACAGGGGATGATTCCTTTTGACATCCAGCCTCTGAAATTCCTCCTCAAGGAATCTTCTGTTATATAATCCCGTCAGATGGTCATGATAGCTGATATGTTCAATCTTATCCAGATGTTCTTTTCTGCCCGTAATATCCTGGCAGGTACCCATAAGACTCTTCGGTTTACCGCCGTCCTTTTCAATGACACCGAGAAAGAGAAGTACAAGTTCCTCACCTTTCGCAGTTTTTACATCTATTTCAACATTGAACTGGCAGTCGCCCCTCAGTGCTTCATGAAAAGCCTTGTCATAGATTTCAAGGGATTCCGGAGTCATCAAATTTCTTTCGGTTTCATCATCTATTTCAATTGACCCGGGTTCAAGACCCATCAAGGCAAACATACCCTCTGACCATTTGCTTTTTCCGGATATCAAATCCTTCTCAAAATGGCCTGATCTTGTTATGAGTTCAGCTTCCCTGAGACTTTTTTCACTTTCCTCCAGTGCTGATTCCATTTTTGTCTGTTCTGTTATATCTTCACCTGCGGATAGTATTCCGTTTATCTCACCGCTGCTATCCCTGACAACACTGTTATTCCAGCGGATAAGCCTGGTTTCGCCGGACTTTGTAAGTATGGCATTTGTAAATTCCGTTCTGTCATTTCCACCGCTTATCATTCCGCTGCGTACATCATCTTCAATCTTGTCCCGTATTTCAGGTGGAATGAACTCCTCTACCCAAAGCTTGCCGATTATTTCATCTTCCTGATATCCAAGCAGATCACAGCATTTTTTATTGGCAACACTTACCCTGCCCGTCGTATCAAGTACAATTATGATAAATCCGGCAATATCTATATACTGCTGGAACAGGTTTTTCTCTGCAACCAGCATTTTTTCATAATTAACCCTTTCGGTAATGTCAGTAACTGCTCCTATTATGCGTTCATACACTGATCCGCATTTCACAGGAACTCCCGATGCATGCAGGGTTCTGGTGGTTCCGTCTGAAGAATTGGTCAAAGTGAATTCAATTTCACCTTTCTTCCCTGTTTCAAGGGTTTCATTTATCTTTTTTCTAATAGAGTCCGGCTCATTGATAAGTTCATACAGTTTTTCCAGTGAGAACCTGTTGTTTTTACTGATCAAACCCAGTTGTCCAAGCACAACATCAGAAGCATAAACTTCCGAAGTTGCCAGGTCGATCTCAAAACTGCCTGCTCCACCTGTTTTCTCGGCCAGTTCCAGTCTACTTATGTATAAATTGAGTGCCCTTTCCTTCTTGACATGCTCTGTTACATCGTCAATGTGTACAGCATGTATTCCCTCCTCGATATTTGAAGTTACAATTGATAGTTTTCCCGGTGAACCATCCTTCATTGTAAAATCATATATACGTTCATTTATTTCAGCAGGTTTGATATGCCCTTCCCCTTCATTGTCCGCATCCGGAACAATATCAAAGAAGTTAATACCTGCCAGTTCTATAAAAGGATATCCGGTAATTCTGCAGGCTTCCCTGTTTGCATACATTACATATCCGTCGTCATCACAGACAAGGGCTCCGTAAGGAGCCCTGTCAAACATTTTGAAATACGATTCTAATCCAACCATTGCAACCCCCATGGTCTTTCATTCATCCGGTCATTGCCTTTTGCTGTTGGAATAATATTGCTGCTAAAACGGGTACCTAATCTACCTTTTCACCGCAGTTCGGACAAAATGCCGTTCCCTCTTCAATGGGCTCACCGCACTTGCCGCATTTTAATCCTTCATCTTCTTCCGGTTCCGGTTCAGGTTCAGGTTCAGGTTTAGGTTCATACTTGAAACCGCATTTGGGGCAAAATGCCACATTGTCTTCATTTTCAGCACCGCATGAAGGGCATACCCTGATGTGTTTCAGTTCAAGTATCTTTTCCTCAAGGGTCTTTATTTCTTCCCTTGCACCAACTATCTGTTCACACAATTCCTTGGCTTCTTCAAATGTTTCTTCACCTGCTTCGAATTTCGCCAATGCAGTTTCGCCTATCTGCTTGATGAAACCGTCTATACTGTTTTCCTGGTCCTTGATCTTGCTTCTGACCTTCTGGATTTCAATGAGTTCTTCAGACTTCTTGGCTGTGTTTTTTGCAGCCTGCCCTATTTTCTTTCCGAATTCCTTGAATTTGCTCGCCATGATACACCTCCTGATAAGATTATCTCTATAATATTATATATACCATATACATGTAAACATATTCATCATCCCGTATGTGCAGGAAGATCAAGATGAAATTCCGTGAATTCTCCCTTTTTCGTTCTAAAAGTCAATTTTCCGTCATGGGCTTTTACAATGCTGCTGCTTATTGCAAGGCCAAGGCCTGTTCCCCGGTCCCCGGGTTTCGTTGTAAAGAAAGGTTCAAACATCCTGTCCCTTATTTCATCAGGAACTCCATTTCCATTGTCTCTTATGGAAAGACGTTGGTAACATATACCGTCAATTTCTACGGTTGATGTCGTAATAATTATCTTTTTATTTTCATCGTAACCCTTATATCTGTCATTCAATGCATCCCTTGCATTGGTAATAAGGTTCATTATTATCTGTTGTATCTGCTGACTGATACACAGTATGTGATGCGGTTCAGGCCACACATTGACTTCAAGGGTAATCTGATCCTTCCTTATGGTGGTCCTTACGAGCGATAGGGTTTTATCCAGTATCTCATTGAAATCCGTGAGGGATTTACCGGCCTTCTCCTGACGGGAAAATCCTAGGAGATTTCTTACGATTACAGCAATTCGTTCAGCTTCATTTATTATTTCACCGGCATATTCCTTTTCTTCTGCATCCTGAACCGCATCCAGAAGAAGCTGGGCATAATTCATTATTCCGTTGATGGGATTGTTTATCTCATGTGCAACACCACCTGCCATGCTGCCTATTGATTCAAGTTTCTGCTGATATATAAGACGGGCATCCCTTTCCTTCTTTTTGCGATCTTCCCTGAGCTTTTCGGTCAGGTCCTGAAGAAGACAATGAGTCTGTACGAAATTACCTTCCTGATCCCTGCTGATACTGCTTACCAATCTGACTCTCTTTATTTCTCCGGATTTACAGCATAAATCCAATTCCATGTCCATGTATCCGTTAGTCAACAGCTTGCTGAAATGTTCATCATAAAGAACCTGCTGGTTTTCTTCAAGTAGATTGCTGAAATAAAGGTTTTCAAGATCTTCAGGTTTATAACCGGTAAGTGTACACCAGGCAGGGTTCGCACTGATAATTCTCTGACTCATGTCGAGGGACTGGTAGGCCACTGGGGCATACTCAAACATCCGTCTGTACCGCGTTTCGCTTTCGCTTATCATTTCCCTTGATTTCTTCAATAAGTTTATCTGTCCTTCAAGTCCCCTGAAAACAACCCTTACCAAAGCCATGGAACATATACCAAGCAGCAGTGCCACAAAAATGTTCAGGAACCATGACGGTTTGTAATCGTAAATGGGCAGGCTGTCCAATACTCCCGAGAAAAGCAGAATGCTTATTGCACCGGATGCTATTACTGTTGTCACTACAAATACCTTTAACACCCTTCCATTCAGGAACATTCCTGAAACAAAGAGTGATGAAACTATGCATATCATTCCTGCTCCCATAGGGCCTGTGGTAATAAGATAGAATACTCCTATACTGAACAAAATTGATATCAGAATAACTTTCCTGACGGCTATCTTTATGGATTTGTGAAGAATTATACCTGTGAAAGCGATATATATAAGTATTTCTATAATTGCTGCTGCAATAAATCCGTCGCGATAGTAAAGGATCGACCCATAGATAAAAAGAGGAAGGCTGAAAATGAGGATAACAATTGAAAAAACAACGAAAAGCTGCTGGGACCAGTAATCAAGTCCATCCTGCTTTGATGAATATTCATCAGAAGATATTAGTTTCTTTTCCAGAAAAACCACCAGACGATTGTACAAAGCCGCCATATCAACTACTTTCACAAATTAACCACTAATTCCCATCTATTTCAAATTCTAACATAAAGCAGGGTTCATATCAAAAGAACAATCTTCTGAGAAATGCATTTTTCAATTGAATTTTCTTACCATGAGCTTATATTTCATTCGTATATTCCTAATGCTGCCTGTATCACTGAATTCTACCGTATACTCTCCTTTGTCACCGTCAACCTTCAGGATGGTTCCCTCACTCCACACAGGATGAATTACTTTGTCGCCTACGGTAAAAACGTCATCATTCACCGATGAAGGCCCGCCTGACATTCGTTTTCTTGTCACATCCAATAGTTCCGGGTCGATTTTCCCCTCCCTGACTACCATGTTCTCCTTTATTTCCAAAAGAAACCTGGAAGGGTATTTGAATGCACCGCCGTGCAGGGAACCTTCAGACTCAGTCAAATACAGTTCATCCTTTGCACGGGTTACTGCTACATACGCAAGTCTTCTCTCTTCCTCAAGTGCCTTTTGCTTTCTTTCCTGAAGGGATCTGGCATTGGGTAATATGTCCTCTGACATCCCATATATGAACACATACGGGAATTCCAAGCCCTTTGCCACATGAATTGTCATAAGCCTCACCCTATTGCTGTCTTCACCCATGTCTGCATCGGTGTAGAGTGACAGGTCCTGCAGGTACTCAGCCAGTTCAACGTCCTCACCCCTTGACTGCTCATAGTCAATCAAAGCAGTCATGAATTCGGCAATATTGTCCAGTCGGTTGTTGTCACCGTCCCGTCTGTAGAATTCCATGAACCCGCTTTTTTCAAGCAGCTCCCGGGTAAGTTCAGAGACATCCTTTTCCCCCATTGTCTTCCTTGCATTCTCAACAAGTTTGATGTACTCAAATCCGGCACCGCCTGACATGACCGGATCCCTCCAATTGGCTTTCAGTGCGTCATACATGGAACAGTCTTCTTCAAGTGCCTTTTGTCTGATGAATTCAATCTTTTTTCTTCCTATACCCCTTCTCGGGAAATTTACTGTTCTTAAAAAGGATATATCATCACCAGAAACCAGCATTTTGAGATAGGCAATTATTGTTTTTATTTCCTGCCTCTCAAAGAACTTTATTCCGCTGTATACTACATAATCAATATTTTCCTTTATCAAAGCCTGTTCAATTGCCCTAGAAAGAAAGTTTGCACGGTACATGATGCTTATATCATGCAGATCTGTACCGTTTTTTACCAGTTTCTTAATGGTGCTTACAATAAAAGCAGTTTCCTCGGTTTCGTTCTTGCCATGAAAATGCGTAACCAGGGGGCCTTCGGGATTCTCTGTATGCATGTCCTTATCAACCCTGAGTTTATTGTTCCTGATAATGGAATTTCCTACATCAAGGATCTGAGGGGTTGAACGGTAGTTCCTGTCCATGATTATTGTCCTGACATCGGGAAAGTTCTTATCAAAATCTACTATGAATTCAGGTCTTGCACCCCTCCATTCGTAAATTGTCTGGTCCGGATCCCCCACCACAAACAGATTGCCCTTGCCCTGGGAAAGCAGTTTTACAAGAGTATATTGCTTTGTATCGGAATCCTGAAATTCGTCCACCTGAATATAATGCAGCCGATCCTGCCACTTTACCAATATCTCCCTGTGGTTCAGGAAAATGTATAATGTAAAATTAATAAGGTCATCAAAATCAACGGCATAGTTCTTTTTCTGCTTTCTTAGGTAGCAGAGGAATATCTTCTCCATAAGATCCCTGCATCCGCTTATTTTTTTATCCAGTTCATCAAAGCTGAGCATATGCTCGATATATGAAGGTTTGTCCTTTCTTCCCCCTATATAATCAAGACAATCAGAAAAAGTCACCACCCTTGAAGTAATCTCAAGCTCCGTATAGATTTCCCTGAGAAGTGTCCGTTGGTCCTGTTCATCGATTATGGTAAACCCCCGCGGATAATAGAGCTTATTGATATCCTCCCTGAGGACCTTTACACAAAATCCGTGGTATGTGCATACAAGGCTGATGGGCTCATCACTTCCCGTAATCTTCCTGACCCTTGATTTCATCTCATTTGCAGCCTTGTTGGTAAATGTTACACAAAGAATATTTGAAGGACTGATACCCAGACCTTCAACTAGATAGGCATATCTTCTGGTAAGTGCCCGTGTCTTTCCTGATCCGGCTCCGGCGATTACCCTTATATGGCCCTCTGTACTTCTGACTGCATCAAGTTGTGCCCTGTTGAGTCCCTGAAGCAATTCTTCAATGGTATCCATGAAATGATTATACCATCCGAACATGTGTTTGGAAATAATAAATACTTGTTGCCGAATTGCTTTGCGCATATACTGAAGACGGAGGCTGCCTTGGAACTGACACAAAGAAAGTATCTGAATACACTTCAGCTTAAGATGATAGCAGCATGTGCAATGTTCATAGACCATACAATGTACACCTTTTATCCCTATGCTTATGAACTCAGGACCATAGGCCGGCTGGCATTCCCCATATTTGCTTTTCTGGTTGCAATAGGATACGACAAGACACGCAACCTTACAATGTATATGGGAAGGATGTTCCTGTTCGCACTCATTGCGCAGATTCCATATCAGAAGATGGTTGGTCTTCCGGGTGTATCCCCCAATGTCATATTCACCCTTTTCTTTGGACTCGGAGCAATTCTTGCCATTGAAAAAGGAAATGCATTTATTCGCATTTTCTTTCCCATTGCACTTATTCTGGGTGCAGAGATACTGGCTTTTGACCACAGTGCCTACGGTGTACTGATGGTGCTGGCATTATATTACTCAAAGGACAGCAAGCTTATTGCTTCGATTTGGATAGCCTTTCTTACACTGCTCTTCTCACTCCAATACTTCCTGATCGGAGGCCTTGAAAATCCCGGATGGTATATAGTACTTTTCTATCTGTTTACTATACCGCTCATTTGGATGTACAACGGGAGAAAAGGTCTGTCAAACAATTTTACGAAATGGTTTTTCTATATATTCTACCCTGCCCATATTGTGTTTTTGGTAATTCTCAAATCATTGATCTGAATGCCCGGAACATTTGGGACATACCCAAATTTCAGAATCTCCCTGTTTCATCTGCATTTCCATTACAGTACCACAGACACTGCACCTGGGATTACGACTTTTTTTCACTGCATTCCTAACAGACCACCGTCTATATGCAAAATATGCAATGGCTGTCAAAAGAATGAGCAGGTACCACCAATACATCACAGCCTCCCTTTCAGAATCTGAGAAACCAGCCTTCCGTATTTGGATTGGGCCGACTTTCTGTTCTCAGGGTTTATACCCAGTTTTGAAAGTATCTGAAGAGAATTCTCATATTGTTTTTCACTAATTTCCCATTCAAGCTCATGATCAGTGATTCCAAGATACCTGCTTTCATCAAGCTCTGCCTCAGGCAAGTCCCGGGACAGCATTATCCTCTTCCTCCGGGTCTCAAGTCTTCCAATAACCGAAAGACCATCAGTATTGATATCCGTAAACGCCTTTAGATACATTCCAATGCTGATTTCACCGGACAGAAGCATGTCGGCTTCCTCCTCATCAATGAGAATTGTTCTCTCAAGAATATCAATGACTCCTGCCCTGCTGTTTTTACTTTTCAGTGTCTTTACTGTCAATTCATTGGTGTTTTCCCTCTGCCTCAGCCTGATTACCTTTCTTTCATTGTACAATCTGAAATCATGTGTATCAAAATAGTGGTTTGTCTGCAATACAGCTTTTCCGGTGAAGGTGGAGTCTATGTAACGGTATTCATCAGGAAGAAGCATGAACTTAAGCTCATACTCCCTTTGTTCAGAATGATTTCCGGGTTTTCCATCAGTATTCATGAGTGAATTATATCACAGCAATATCATGGTATAATCCGTTTATGGACATGACACGAGACAAAATGGAACTACTTGCACCTGCCGGTAGTCCTGAATCCCTGAAAGCCGCAGTAGCAAACGGAGCTGATGCAGTATACCTTGGAATTGACGAATTCAATGCAAGGGCACGGGCTGTCAATTTCAGGATGGATAATCTGAAGGAACACATATCTTTCTGCCACAACAGAGGTGTAAAGGTATATGTTACATTGAATATTCTTCTTTATGACGATGAGGTGGAGAGGGCCTTTGAAGCTGCCTGTGGCATCAGGAACTGCGGAGCTGATGCTCTTATTATTCAGGATATGGGTCTGTTGAGATTACTTAGGGAAGCTGTTCCGGACTTACCTCTGCATGCCAGTACCCAGGTAGGAATCAGTTCCCCATCGGGTGCGCAGAGGATGAAGAATGCCGGTTTTGAAAGGGTCATACTGGCCCGCGAGATGTCACTTGAACAGATTACAAAAGCTTCGAATCTGGGTTTGGGTACGGAGGTTTTCGTACATGGTGCCAGATGCTACAGTTATTCAGGGCAATGCCTGATGAGTGCCATGCTGGGCGGAAGAAGCGGCAACAGGGGTTTTTGTGCCCAGCCCTGCCGTCTTCCTTATTCACTTTATGATGAAAGCGGCGATTTGCTTTCAAAAGGACATCTTCTGAGTCTCAAGGATACAATGTACTTGTCTGAACTGGGTGCACTCAGGAACGCAGGTGTCACCGCACTTAAAATTGAAGGCCGCATGAAGGGGCCTGAATATGTCGCAGCAGTTACCTCCATTTACAGAAAATACCTTGATATGGATAATCCAACGGAAATAGACAAGGCTGATAAGGATGATCTCCTGAAAGCCTTCAACAGGGAAGGTTTCTCCAAGGGTGCCCTATCAAATAATCCCGGTTTTGACGAATTTGCCTCAACCACACCTTCTGACAGCGGTTTTCCGGTTGGAACAGTAATAAAAGGCGGGATTCTGGGATCATATTCGTTGTTGAGCGAATCGGTTTCCAGGGATGACGGACTTAGGATTGGTACTAATGGCGGTTTTGCTGAAAGGGATATAGAAGCCGGAAAAAAGGCTGTTATTCCCATTGAAGGTAAGACCGGTGACATAATATACAGGACAAGGGACAACGCAAATGCCGAAAAGTACAGACTAGGGAATTCCCTGTCCAAACTTCGTCCTGTGACTATTTCAGCCCACGCAGTCTTCAGGAAGAATCTGAACCCTACAATGAAAGTGATTGATGACAAAGGAAATACATTCGAGTACTCCATTGATACCTTTGTTGAAGAAGCTTCGGCGGGAGGCACCTCACCTGACCGTATAAGAAAACAGCTGCTTAAATCCGGGTCAACTGATTTTGAAATATCCAGGCTTGACCTTGATTGCGATGAAGGGATCTATATACGGATTTCCGATGTAAATGAACTTAGGAGAAAGGCCCTCGAAGGTCTATATGAAAAAAGAGCAGCTATTCCAACACCGGTAAAATGCAAAATGCCTGTTACATCAAGCGGAAAACATCACGTATCAGAACCTGAACTGACCCTTCTGATGTATTCCGTACCCGCTGATTTTGATCCATCGGGAACTTCATTGAAAAGAATTTATGCCGACAGTGAAAGCTGCCGTGAAGATTTGGAGATCATCAGGAATATTTGCATTGAGAACCACATCGGATTTTTCATACACATTCCGTATTCATCTGAGAACATCCCGGATATGGGATGTGACGGGTACCTCATTGAGAATCCGGGTTTGCTTGAAAAGTTACCCATTGAAAAAACTGTTCTTGGCAGTGGTTTCAATATAACAAATTCATATGCTTTGGATTTCCATGCCGGAGTAATGGGTGCAACCCTTTCAAATGAGATGAGTATGGACCGGATAACTGCCCTGGACAATTTGGCAGATATTCCGCTGGAGACTACCGTTTACGGAAACATACGGGTAATGGAATCACCTTATTGCCCTGCCAGGGACATATGCAAAGGTTCACTTTGCTCAGATAAGCATCTGGTACTGAAGGATAGGAAGGATGAAACCTGGCCCGTTGTTTACAACAAGCACAAACACTCCGTAAGAATCTTCAATCCCCATAAATTGATGGTTTTTGACAGGAAAAATGATTTCATCAACGCAGGAATAAAATTCCTGAGACTGATTGTTACGGATGAATCAAATGATGAGATAATCAGGTTGCTGAGATATGCATCAGAGGGCCGTGTCCCTCATATGAGAAAAGATGTCAGATATACAAAAGGTTTCTATTGATTTCAGAAAACCTGGTCTATGTTCATAGTTCAATATCCCCTGCCGGATACTTGATTGCGTTTTTCTTCATCTTTGCCCTTATGATTGATTCCATATCCACACCTACCGCATCTGCAGCAAGAATGGAATAAATCATTATATCCGCAATTTCATCACAGACGTTTTCATGATCATATGCTTCATCCCACTGGAAGTTTTCCAAAAGCTCAGCTGCTTCTATTGATATGGATTTTGCAAGATTCGCAGGAGTGTGATACTTTCTCCAGTTCCTCTCGTCCCTGAAACTAATTATTTCTTCAACCAGCTGTTTCATCAATACTATCTCCTGCATGTTTTAATTCAAATTTCTTGATTGAGAAATCCGTCAGTTTCCAGGCAACCGCAGCTCCCATACCCAGTGAAATTGCCAAGGCAATGAAAATTCCCGGAAGACCCATCAGCCTGTTTCCCAAATACGCCAGGGGTATGAAGAAAACAAACATCTGGCTTAGGTTGGCAAAAGCTGAAAACAAGGGTTTCCTCAGAACATTGAGCATGGAGGCACCCAGCATCAGCATTCCCTTAAGACCATATGCTGCTGCAACAATTCTCAGATACAGTGCAGAAACCCTTATAACCTCTGCATCCTTCGAGAATATCCTTGAAATAACGGGAGCCAGGAACATAACGAGAACAAAAAGTACACCCTGTACGATTATAGTCGTTAGATTTGATTTTCTGTAAATCTCCCTAACCCTGCCGAAATAACGCGCCCCGATGTTTTGTCCTGCAAGTGGAACGATTATGGCAGCCAGGGCGTTTGTAATGAGAAGTATGAAATTTTCCAGTTTTGCAGCCACACCGAATCCTGCTACTGCGCTGACCCCGTATGCCGCTACCATTCCGGTTATGATTCCTGTTCCCAAGGGCAGGATGATTCGGGAAAGCGCAGCAGGAACTCCCACAATGAATATTTCCTTCCAGTTGGCTGCCATGTCCCTTATTTTCCTTTTATGGAAGCGAAGTACTTTTTCCCTTTTTACCAAAACATATAAAGCGACTGTAAATGTTACGAATCTTCCAATGACCGTCGCGATGGCAGCACCTGCAACACCCAGTTCAGGGAAAGGTCCTATTCCGAATATGAACATGGGGTCCAGAACAGCATTTACAGTGGCTGCAATTATCATGACCAGACCGGGCGTTCTGGAATCACCGAGAGCTCTTATTATTCCGTTTCCTACCATCGGAAAAACAACGAAAATCAATCCGGGAAGCCATATATAAAGATATGTAAGTATTATGGGCATGAGGTTTTCCTCAGCCTTCATAAGCACAAGGGCAGGTTTCATTACCAAAAAACCAATCAGGATGAATATAGTCACCATGATGAACGCAATGACCATACTGTCGAATACCAGGGCCTTCAGTTTTTCAGGTTGCTTGCTTCCGGCAACTTTTGAGACCACTGCGGTCACACCTGTTGAAACACCGAGTGTAAGGCTGTGGAATGTGAGTACTATGGGAAACGTAAATGACAGGGCCGCCAGTTCATCGGTTCCAAGCCTTCCCACAAAAAATGTATCGACAAGGTTGAAAATAGTCAGACCAAGTATTCCAAGTATCATAGGAAGAGTCAGCCTGATCAGATGCCCTTTGATGTCACCCTGGGTGAGGTCTCTGTTTTTCCTGGATAGATCCTTATTCATTGTTTGTCCTTAATGCACTTTTGTCAGTTCGGAAACCTTGAAAAGCTGATGCCACCTTCATTTTAGTCTCTTCATCATATATCGAAACATCATCTGAAAAGAAAACCAAACTTGAATTATTCATGTTTGTTTCAAAAAGGATTCGCTTTTCTTCCCGTGACAATTTAATTTCCTTTGTATCTCTAAGTATGAATACATCGGGGTCATTCCCGAAGGCCCGGCCGTCCAGGAAAGCTCTGGATCCAATGTTTCCGAGGGCTGAGAATGTAGACACCCTCTCCCTGTATCCTATTGATTTAAGAAAACCATCCTCCATGCCGTGGCTGATATCAGCTCCTATGCGACAGTAGTCGCATTTGCTCATTGCGGGTCCTATCGGAACTCCGCATGAGAGAAAAAGAGCGCCATCAGTTAAGTCCCGAAGCAGGTCCATTGCATCTGTCATTATCATTGCCCGGGTTTTGTTATTTTGGGGAACAAGGCAGGCAGCATAAAGAAAATCAAGTTTGAAGAAGCCGTATCCCCAATCCTGTTTCATGGCAGTGAATACATTCCTTAAATATTCCCGGACTTCCTCATTGTAAATATCAAGTGCGTAAAATACTCCTGACCAGTTGGGATTCCAGCCGGCAATCTGAAGTTTCCCTTTTGAATCCCTAAGGATCCAGTGGCTTTTTTCCCTGAAGATTGATGATTCCCTTTCGCACACGAAAGGAGCAAGCCATATTCCGGGAGTCCAGTCGTGTTCCTTTATTGTCTCTGCCAATGAAGCCATTCCTGACGGAAACCTTTTGTTGGGAATCAGCCAGTCACCTACAGCTTCAAAATATCCGTCATCAATCTGGAAAATATCCATGGGTATCCCGGATTTGTGAAGTGCCATTATGTTGTGTCTGAGGATTTCCTCTGATATGCCTGTATAATAATTATACCAGCTGGTCCAACCGGTAATCTTATGTATATCCTGTTCGTTTATGCCTAGGGCAGACAGCCAATTTCTTTCATCGGTTGTTTTAAGTATGACTGCAGCCTCAATGGTTTCTGTTTCTTCAATGGTCATTCCCTCAAGGTCGCTTATGATCTCTATTGTACTCTTGTCATAATCAGGAACAAACCAGGTATATGAGTCCCATGGTTTCATGTCTCCCAGGAAGAGGCGTGTTTCACCATCCTCCTGTAGGTTTATGAATAGGTGGGAGTGCATCCATCTTTTCTTTCTTTCATCCTCGGTAAAGGCATAGTCACCATACCACTTGAGCCTTACAATTTCCTGAATTGGTTTTGACAGATTCTTTTTATACGAGAGGTAGTCAACGTACGGACTCTCACTCCAGGACTGGTACCCGTTTGCATGATACGAAAGCCCAAGCAAATCTTCCTTTGCATAGAACTCAAGGCGTACCGGTTCCAACTTCTTATTGGCTGTGAGATTTACAGAATATATCTTGCCTGAATCCCTTGCTTCCTCGGATATCTCCAGGGAAAACCAATCGTTGTCGAATCCAACGGCGGATTCCAGCTTACCATTCCTTTTAAAAACCAGCCTGCAGTCAGTTATCTTCATTTAATTCACCCTTAATCTCATAAATAATAAATCTGAATTTGTACTTTTTCAGAGCCTTGAGCTTGTACTTCTTCAAAATTCTCAGCATGGCCGGAACACTGCCTCCGACTCCCCTCTGTGCCTGGGATACATTGACCGTTATATTATCCCTTTCAGGCAGTTCATGTATATGTTCGGCAACAACCAGATCTTCAGTCGTGTATGGCCAGGCGGTTACCTCCATTTTATCTGAAACAGCCTTAATACCTATTCCATATCCTTTGTCATCAAGGAATTCAATGAATCTTACATCCGTCCTGTTGCCGTTCTCCTGGGGTTTAAGATAGTTGTGGCCGAAGTGTTCTATCGAGTTATTGTAGATACCAAGATGTGCAGAAGCCTTTCTGTCACAATAATTTTCATGAGGTCCCCTGCCGTAATACCTGACATTTTTGAATCTTCCCGAAATATCAAACTCCATACCATATCTGATAAGGTTTCTTATCGGTCTGCCCTGCATCTCAACCAAATAGCTGCGGTTGCCCAGCGGTGATACGGCAGTCCTTATGCCCCCCGGGAAATACCGGATCTTCCACCTGGCGTGGATAGTTGTGTTTCTTGTAAAGAATTTTCTGAGTTTGGATTCCTTTGTCGCCTTATTGAATCCCCTGCCGTAAATCATATCAACAAATCGGTTTTGGCCTAATGCATTTTCCAAGAGCAGACCTTCATTGTCTATAGGTGCCCTGAAGAGATTGATGTGCATGTTTTCGGTAATGCCAAAAAGTCTGATACCTCTTTCACGCATCTCTATTGCAGAGTCAAACTTATCGGATGCTTTTATTCGTTCCTTTTTCGGTCTTTCAAGAATAAATTGAAAACTGCTTATCCTGCGGCCTTTCCCTTCACTCCAGTCGTGGTTCCACTTATACTCAAATAAAGCGTTCAGACAAACTTCTCCACCTTTTGGAACAGGCTCGAAATCAAATGCAACCTGTTTCCTTTCACCGGGGTTGATCTCAAGATATTCAATGATACCGCCGTCATGGGTAATTCCGTCCCGGGTCACATTCCATATGAGATGTATGTCACCCAAATCCGTGAATCTCCTTCTGTTTTCAATTTCAATGATATTTCCCTTTAGATGAGTTGCGGACACGGGAGAATATCCCCATTTGACCTCCTGCAGTGCAGGATGAGCACTTCTGTCTGCTGCAAGAATACCGTTTCCACAGAAATTTGCATCATTGGGTTTATCTTCGAAATCCCCTCCGTAGGTCCAGAAATCTTTTCCGTCAGCGGTCTTTTGAAGGATGCTCTGGTCTGCAAAATCCCATATGAATACGCCCATGCATTTTTCATATGTGTGGAACAAATCCATATATTCCTTGAAATTCCCCAGACTATTTGCCATGCAATGGGCAAACTCACACTGCATGAAGGGCATATCCTTATGTTTTTCCGGCTTGACTGCAAATCCCCTCAGCCGAGTATCTCCTCCGGCAATCCGTACCCTTTTGCCGTCAAGTATTTTCTTCATTTTGCCAACTTCGGCATACATCATGCTGAACACATCGGAAGTGTCCAGGAAATGGTCACCCTCATAGTGTATTTTTCTTGAATTATCCGCCTCCAGGGCAGCTTCTTTCATTGCAGTGAAATTGCTTCCATGTCCGGCTTCATTTCCCAGGCTGTACATGACAATGCATGCTTTGTTCCGGTCCCTCCTGACCATGTTGTTCATCCTGAAAACACATTCTTCCGTCCAGTCGGGATTTGATGCAGGGATTTTCTTTCGAACTCCATGGGTTTCCAGGTTGCATTCATCTATTACATAAATACCGTATCTGGAGCAAAGGTCATAAAAATGAAGTGAATTGGGATAATGACTGGTCCGGATTGCATTTATATTGTTTTGCTTGCATATCTTAATATCCTTTTCCGTAAGTTCAGCAGGAACAGCAAAGCCGTGCAGGGGGTGGAACTCGTGTCTGTTGACACCGTTCAGCTTAACTGGTCTGCCGTTCAGAAGGAATATTCCATCCCTGATTTCAATTTTTGTAAACCCAAATTCAATTCTCCTGCGGTCAATAAATGAGTTGCTATTATCCCTGAGTGTAATTTCAGCTGTATATAAGTCAGGAGTTTCAGCAGACCAGAACCTGATGCCCGGAAGCCTGACTTCAGTTTCAAATCTTTTGCCGTCTATTTCATAGTCATGGGCAAATATTTTATCACCGTCAGTTGTTCCTTCAAAAATATTTAACTCAAGACTCCCTGCAATACCGCCGTTTAGGTTAATTTCCGCATTTATAACCCCTGTCTTGTATGCATCAGCCAGATCGGTATGAATGAATGCATCAAATATACCTGAAGGATGTTCCAAAATGAGGCCTACACTTCTGTGAATTCCCGCAAGCCTCCACATATCCTGATCCTCAAGCCAGCTGCCTGTGCAGTATTTTGTAACCAGCACAGAAATATCATTTTCACCTGCAATTATGAATTTTGAAATATCAAATTCCGAGTGTGTCATGGAATCCTGTGAATATCCGGTAAATTCCCCGTTTATCCATAGGCTCAGGGATGACTGAACTCCCTCAAACCGGATTATACAGCGTCGGTTTTTATCTTCACCACTGATTGTGAATTTTCGCTTATAAAGACCGCAGGGATTAAGTTCATCATCTATTTCCGGAATCTTCTTTGTTTTAAATGCATAGGGATACTTTACATTCGTATATATGGGTACGCCGTATCCTTTGATTTCCCAGTTTGAAGGGACCTCAATGCTGTCCCAATCCGATACATCATATGATGGGTCAGAAAAACCAAAGTCAATGGATTCAGTGTTTTCAAGCCATTTGAACTTCCATCTACCGTCAAGTTCCTTGGAAAATGTACTGTTACCGCCTTCATCCAACGGCAGGTCACCGAACCTTGGTTCAAGTACATTCACCCCGAATATTCCTCTATTATAAACATTTTCCAAAAACGTATTTCTGTTTTTCATAAACCACCGTCTGATGTAAATATATTTGCCTCAGTATATCCTACTAGTCGCCGCAAGGTCAAAGCATCCCTCAACCTTGATAGAATCCGCCCCGGGCGAAATGATTTCGCCCGGGGCGGATTCTATCAAAATCGGGTTGGTTCGAGGGGTTTTGGGGTGTTTTTGGAGGAAAATAGCGGTTTTTAGGGCTAAAAATGGTACAAACAAAAAAATTGGTATATACCAATTTCACATGAGCAGTTGTTGTAAAAAAAAAGCAGGACCCGGGTCCTGCATATCTTAAGCTTATTTATTCTTCGTCCAGTAAATCCGGTTTGAATTGTTCTCCGTTGAAATCCACTTTTGTCAGTTCAGGGGTTGTTTCAAAGAACAAACCGCATCCCGGACATTCCTCTGTTGCGAAATATAAATTCATGTGTCCACTCCTTTCAAAAATGTTACTTATGTATACCAGTTAATCAGGAAGTCAAACACGAATATTCTATTTTTAACACAAGCTTATCATTTTGCAGGAATCTAATGCATCCTGCAGGACACTCATTTACTGCCGCTTCAGCGAGTTCAAGGTCCTCAGGCGGGATGGGCAAATCCGATGCAATGGACTTTCCTTCCTCATCAAGAAGAAAGACATGGGGAAGCAATCGGTTACAAAAACCGCATCCCTTGCATCTGCTATTCTCGATAACTACCTTAATGTTCATAGCCGTTCACAATATCGGCTTAAAAAATACCCCCGGCCAAACCGTAGGGTAAATCTGCGGCCGGTTGCGCTACCCACTCGCGACTGCCAAAGCGCCCAAATACTGACAGCCGGTCATTGCTTCCGTTCTTTCTTTATACCTCATTATAACATTTAGCACAAAAATCCTTCAACAGTTTGTTTTCATGCTTATTCTACAGTGACACTCTTAGCGAGATTTCTGGGTTTGTCAACATCGCAGCCCCTCAGTACGGCACAGTAATAGGCAAACAACTGCATCGGAACAACCGCTGTCACCGGAGCATATATGGGATCTATTTCAGGTATTGTTACTACCATGTCCGCAACTTTTGCAGCCTCCTCGGCAAGATCCTCTGTTGTTATTACAAGAACCTTTGCTCCCCGGGCTTGTATTTCCTTGACATTGCCGGCCATTTTGCTGAAAAGGTGAGGTTGTGTCATGCTGCATATTACAGGAGTTCCCTCTTCTATAAGGGCTATTGTGCCGTGCTTGAGTTCCCCTCCTGCATAAGCTTCTGAATGTATGTAGGATATTTCCTTTAGTTTGAGAGACCCCTCCATTGAAAGGGCAAAATCCAATCCTCTTCCTATGAAGAAAATGCTGCTGCCACCGAAAAGTTCTGAAGCAAACCTCTGTATATCCTCCCGCTTTGAAATTATTCTTTCAATCATTCCGGGGATGTCAGCCAATGTTTTGCTTCCAATGGTTCCATCAGATAATTTATCCGCAAGCATATACATTGCCGCAAGCTGTGTAGAATATGCCTTTGTGGAAGCAACGGCAATTTCAGGCCCGGCCCTGGTATAGAAAACATCATCTGCTTCCCTTGCTATGGAACTTCCCACGACATTTACCAGAGCAATTATACGTGAACCCAATTTCTTCGCTTTTCTCATGGCAAAGAGTGTATCAATCGTTTCTCCTGACTGTGAGATTACTATCGTCAGATGATTCTTCCCCACTATCTGATTCCTGTATCTGTATTCGCTGGCTACCTCAACCTCTACAGGTATGCCGGCAGTCTCCTCAATTATGTATTTACCTACGACACCTGCATGATACGCAGTTCCGCAGGCAATTATCTGTATTCTGTCAGGCTTGGTTATCTCCATATGATCAAACGCATCATTCCCCAGAGTTGCCCTGACAGCCGAAGGTTCTTCATGTATTTCCTTCAGCATGAAATGTTCAAATCCACCTTTTTCTGCTGAATCCACTTCCCAATCCACATGCACGGCATCTTTATCCATTATGTTTCCCAATTGGTCATAGAACACGATTTCATCTCTTCCGACAGCTGCTATTTCCCCGTCTTCTGCAATGTAAATGTCTCTTGTATGACTGAGAATTGCCGGTATATCAGAAGCGATAATCCCACCTTTTTCAGTGAGACCCAAAACCAATGGGCTGTCTTTTCGGGCTGAATACAACTTGTCCGGTTTTTCTCGGCAAAGAACGCCAAGTGCATAGGACCCCTCAAGCTGGGAAACAGTTTCCCTGAGGCACTGAATCACATCTCCCCGGAAGTTGAATTCAAGCAGATGGGCAATTACCTCTGAATCTGTTTCGGATACAAACTCATAGCCCTGCGACATGAGTCCATCCCGTATTTCCATGTAGTTTTCAATTATTCCGTTATGAACAACACAAAACCTGCCGTCCCTGCTTATATGCGGATGGGAATTGATGTCATTGGGCTCTCCATGGGTTGCCCATCTCGTATGCCCGATACCCACCGGACAATCCCCGAAATCCTTTCCTGAAACCAGTTCAGATAGATTGGACAACCTCCCCCGGCATTTTACAACCTCTATTCCGTCCACGCATAATACTGCGATACCGGCAGAATCATATCCCCTGTATTCCAGCTTGGAAAGCCCCTGCAGTAAAACAGCAGCAGTATCAAATCCGCCTGTACAGCCGATTATTCCACACATTATAAATTCTCCTCTTCGATTTTATTACAGGGAAATGTCTTTGAAGAAACCACCTGATCCGGTATTTGTTCTGCAGTTACCCGCAGTTTTTACACCTTTTCTATCGACTGTGAAGCCGGGGAACCATCCGCCGAATATTTCGATAAATTCCCTCCTCGTCAACCTTCCATCGAAGGTCCTGGCGCTGCATATTTTCTTTCTTCTTCTAAGCCTCCTCTCCGAACCTGACTGCTATCAGTTCCGCCATTTCCCTTGTTTTCATATCAATGAGTTCCCTGTCCCTTCCTTCCATCATCACACGTATCAGTGGTTCCGTACCTGATGGTCTGAGAATCATCCGGCCCTCATCACCCAGCTCATCCTCAATCTCCCTGACTCTTCTTGTTATATCTTCGTCTGCCATAACAGTCTTTTTTCTGTCATTAGGAATCTTCACATTAACCATGACCTGAGGATACTCTTCCATTATACTATGAATTGCAGACGCTGCAGTTTTTTCTTCCTTGATTATTCCGGCAATTTTGACTGATGTCAATATCCCGTCACCTGTGGTATTACATTCCCTCAGTATCACATGCCCGGATTGCTCTCCACCAAGGGAATATCCGCCTTTGCGCATTTCTTCAACAACATATCTATCGCCTACCGCAGTTTTTATAACTCTTATCGAATGCTTTCTTGCAAGGGCGTCAAGTCCCATATTGCTCATGACCGTCACAACAAGAGTATCAGCCGCCAAAGTTCCTTTTTTCTTCATATTTACAGCCAGTGCTCCGAGCATCCGGTCTCCGTCAATTAAATCTCCGTTCTCTGAAACAGCCAGTACCCTGTCGGCATCTCCGTCATATGCAAACCCCAGATCATATCCTCCGCTTTTCATAAGTGAACAGATGCCTTCCATATGGGTTGATCCGCACTCCCTGTTTATATTGAGACCATCCGGCTCATTGTTGATGACATTTATCTCAGCTCCAAGCATACCAAATACTTTCGGTGCGATTTCATATGCTGCTCCGTTTGCACAATCCAATAGAATGTTCATTCCGCTCAAGTCCCGATCCGCCTGTGATTCAAGAAACTCAGCATATTTTGTACTTAATTCCCTTACATCATGAATCCTGCCGATCCTTGCTCCCGTCTTATGGGGTAATTTTGTATCTGCAAAAACAAAATCCTCTATTTTCTTCTCCATATCATCAGGAAGCTTGTATCCATTTGCATCGAAGAACTTAATACCGTTGAATTCATACGAATTATGAGATGCAGAAATGACTACTCCTGCATCAGCCTTGTGGTGTGAGATAAGATACGCAACTCCCGGAGTCGGAATAACCCC